>Ga0316206_1000080_pt1 | contig 193920 bp, 189 predicted proteins | sample 6monthpyrite_MG_FD_204942 | JGI IMG/M metagenome (GOLD analysis project Ga0316206, IMG submission 204942) | Microbial mat bacterial communities from mineral coupon in-situ incubated in ocean water Damariscotta River, Maine, United States -... | ecosystem: Environmental > Aquatic > Marine >... | reverse complement strand
GAAATTGCAAATATCGAGCTTGAAGCACAAAAAGATGAACTTAAACAACATAGAAATAATCTTGAAAATCTTGTTCAGGAAAAAACTAAGGATTTAGTACTTGCAAAAGAAGTCGCTGAGTCAGCCAATAGATCAAAATCTGATTTCATGGCTAATATGTCACATGAATTACGTACACCAATGCACGGAATTCTAAGTTTTTCAAAATTTGGTCAGTCAAAATATGATACTGCCGACAGAGAAAAACTGAAATCCTACTTTGACAACATTAGCCAGAGCGGAAACAGATTGCTGAATTTACTTAATTCACTGCTTGATTTAGCTAAACTCGAAACCTGCAAAGATGAGCTTCACTTTATCAAAACTGACCTAATATTAATCACCCACTCTGTTCGAAATGAATTGGTAGCATTGGCAATAGACAAGGACATAAAAATCAACATAAATTATACACATGATGACCTCTTGGTTGATTGTGATAGTGATAAAATTTCTCAGGTAATTCGCAATCTTATTGGCAATGCATTAAAGTTTACCCCTAAAGGAAAGTCAATCACATTATCGATTGAAGCTTCTAAAATGATTTCAGGGGAAAATACATCAGAAGCGAATCATATTAATTCAGTTAAACTCAAAGTTATTGATGAAGGTATTGGAATACCTGAGTACGAACTTGGTCTTGTTTTTGATAAATTTGTACAAAGCAGTAATACTGACAATGGTTCTGGTGGAACGGGCTTAGGGCTCGCTATTTGTAGTGAAATTATAAAAAAGCATCATGGTGAAATCTGGGCAGAAAATAATACTGGTGCAGGCACTACTTTTACGTTTGAAATCCCGGTAAATTTAAATATTTAATTTTTGATACTTAAAGCCACTTAATAGAAATTTAAATTTTTGTTAGTTTTATTGATACCAACTTAACTTATATTTGTCAGGCTTCTTGCCTCCTCTTCTAACATCACTGGAATATCATCACGCACTGGATATGCCAATTTATCAAAATGACATATCAGTTCATTCTCAGTTTTGTTAAACTCAAGTTTACCTTTACATAAAGGACACACTAATAAATCCAATAATTTTTTATCCATCACGCTCACCTATTTTATCGAGTAACCTTAAACCGAACTCTTTTTTCATTTCTACATTAATCGGTAGATACCAACAATTCTTAATATCATATCGCTGACACTTCACCGCATCTTTCTCAGTCATTAATACAGCAAGTTCATCATCAAAAGTAATGTCATTTTGTACGTACATATAATGGTCAGGAAAACTGTGTTCAATAAGTTCCAAACCCTGACTGCGGAGAAAATCAAAAAAGCGCTGTGGATTTCCTATTGCAGAAATAGCATGTACTTTTTTATCTTTAAACTCTGACAACATTAATGTTGAATCTGGTTCTAATAAATTGACTAATTCTTTACCCGTGTAGCGCATTGCAAATTCACCTTGATATGCGATACCATTTGTTACAATAAAATCAGCCTTATCCATTCGGTTAACAGCTTCTCGTAATGGACCGGCAGGCAGACAAAATCCATTCCCAAAACGCCTCACACCATCAATGACAATAACTTCAATGGTTCGTTGTAATGCATAATGTTGCAATCCATCATCCGAAATAATTATGTCACACTGAGAGTATTTAAGTAATGTTTTTGCCACTTCAACCCGGTCAGGTCCAACTGCCATAGGACATTGGGCTTGACGCGCTATTAAAATAGCTTCATCTCCAACAATAACCGGGTCGCTATCAGGACGTACCTGCTGTGGCCACGATTTTGCCTTACCCATATAACCGCGACTTACTATTCCCGGTGTAAAACCGTTTTCTCTTAAATACTTCGCTATCCAAATAACCAATGGTGTTTTACCTGTTCCACCTACTGTAATGTTACCGACAACAATGACTGGCACGTCCAGTTTTGTTTGTTTTAATATTTTAAGCGAATAGAGTGACTTTCGAATAGCAACAATGCCACAAAAGATTAAGGATAAAGGTCGTAAAATTTGTGTCAAAGTATTTTTTGAATACCATGTTTCATTTACTAAAATATGAAGTTTTGACTTTTTCACAGCATTTATGATTTATTTGAAAATTGTAGTTTATGTAACTCTGTATATATTCCATTACGCCCTATCAGTTCTGTATGACTTCCTTGCTCTATTATGCGCCCCTGATCCATAACTACAATCATATCGACATTTTCAATGGTGGATAGTCTGTGCGCAATAATAAATGTAGTCCGGTTTTTTAATAATTCTGACATTGCATCCTGAATATAACGTTCGGACTCGGTATCGAGTGCCGATGTTGCTTCATCAAGAATAAGGATAGGAGCATCATTAAGAAATGCACGGGCAATCGCAAGTCGTTGGCGTTGACCACCCGATAATAACAAACCATTATCGCCAACGATGGTATTTAGTTTTTGAGGTAATTTTTCAATAAACTCATATGCATGCGCTGCCTTAGCCGCTGCAATAATACTTTCTTCAGTTGCGGTTTCTAAACCACCGTATGCTATATTATGTGCAATAGTGTCATTAAACAAGGTGACATGCTGGCTAACTAACGAGATATTATTTCTAAGTTCTTGTAAACTTAATTGTTGAGTATCTACTCCATCTATAATTATATTACCCGTCGTTGGATTATAGAAACGCGGCAACAGACTCACCAACGTTGTTTTACCAGCACCTGAGCGCCCCACAAAAGCAACACTTTGACCGGCTTTCACTTCCAGATTAATATTCTTTAATATTAACTCACTCTTTGGGCTATATTGAAATGATACGTTATCGAATCGCACCGCTCCAAAAACATTTTTAAGCTCTTTTTTACCTTCATCTTTTTCAATATCAAGATCTAAAAAATCAAATACGCTCTGTGCTGCAGCGATACCTCGTTGTAAAACAGAATTAACTGTTGTAAGACGTTTCGCATGTTGCATGAGTAAAATCATAGATAATAGAAATGAGGCAAACTGTCCTACTTTTAATGAATTGGTAATATCATCATTCGCTGCTAAATAAACAATAAGTGCAAATGCCGAGGCTACGATTTGTTGAATAATCGGGGCGCTGAAAGCATTTGTAGCTGCAAACTTCAAAAACTGTTTGCGATTATGGGAGTTCACTCCATTAAATTTATTCGCTTCGTATTTCTGTCCACCAAAAATTTTAATTTCACGATTCGCATCTACAGATTCCTCTGAAACATCCGAAACTGTTCCCATTGAGGCTTGTATCCGTTGACTATAACGTCTGAATTTTTTTGTAACAAACGTAACAACGAGGGCAACAAACGGGATAGTTGCTAACAAAATCATCGTTAAGTTTACACTTAAAGTTAACATGACACCCAGCAACCACAATATAGTAATCGTATCCTGTACCAGTACTTTAATAACGCCTGACGATGCGTCAGCAAGCTGCTCAACGTCATAAATCATTTTAGACTGTAATTTTCCGGCAGTAGTATTGTCATAATACTCGACAGGCAAAACCAAAAATTTAGCGAACATTTCAGTACGTAAATTAAAGACCACTGTTCTTGAAACCCAGGCCATACCGAACTCAGAGGTAAATGTGCCTACTGTACGCAGCGTAAATATACCTAATAACGTCAGGGAAACCATAGTAATAACTGCTTTATTTTTATCAACAAAACCACCTTCAAGCATGGGGTCGATAAGTTGGGCAAAGCGTACTTCAGTATACGCAGTTGCAACCATCCCCAGTAATGCGAGTAAAAATACTTTCCATAGCGGTAATACATAGGTAAGTAGACGTTTATAACTTTGAACACCGCTTATATTTTTAGTTTCTGTCATTAATTTTTAGTTTTTAATTTTAATTCGAAGAATTCTTGGTGGCCAGATTAATATGTTCCAAACCAAGTTGTTTTGCAGCGTCCATTGCGGTAATAAATGCCTGATATGGAGTGTTCTTATCAGAACTAATAATTACCCGGGGATTTTTGTGATCGGCTTTAGTGATTTCGATTGCGCGCTTTAAAGTTTTTAAGCCATCTTCTTTTAAACGTCTTTGATTTACAAAGTAATGTCCCTGCCCATCAATCGCAATTTCAATTTTAAACGCTTTTTGAACTTTCACCGGCTTACCATCTGCTTCAGGTAAATCAATACTCAACTCCGCTTGTTTATCAAACGTAGTAGACACCATGAAAAATATCAACAATAAAAAAACAACATCAATTAATGGTGTCAAATTAAGTTGAGGTTCTTCGTCTTGAGTAATTTTAAAATTCATTGTGATTTTATCGCGTTTTAGTTGTTAGATGATTCACGATCACCGTGCATTACATCTATTATTTTCAAAGACTCTTCTTCCATTTTCAAAACAAGAACATTTACTTGTGCTCTGAAATGACGATAAAAATATAAACTGGGAATGGCGATACATAATCCAGTCGCTGTAGTAATAAGCGCTTCAGAGATACCCCCTGCTAATACGCCGGGATTACCGACGCCCTGAGTTGTAATTGCCGAAAACACTTTAATCATACCGATCACTGTGCCGAGTAAACCTAGTAGCGGAGTAATCTGTGCGATCGTGCCAAGTGTTGTTAAATACTTTTCCAAACCCACTATGACTTGTCGTCCAGTCTCTTCAATACTTTCTTTCATTATGGCCCGGGGATGATTCCGATTAACCAAACCAGCGGCGAGTACCTGACCTAATGGTGAGCTTTTTGCCAATGCTTCAAGGTGATTTTCATCCATTGTGTCGCTCTTGTACCACTGCCAAACCTGGCCAACCAAATGTTTTGGCGCAATACGCTTTTCTTGCAACGACCAAAAACGTTCACCAATAATCGCGACTGCAAATACCGAACTTAATATCAATGGCAGCATTAACCAACCACCAGCCTGAATCATTTCAAACACACTATTTACCTTTAAATTATATATTAGCCATTCATTTATTTTCTGACATATCCAAGTCTAAGCAGTAATATCTGCCTAAAATCAAATAGTTAGATTAAATTCTAATGGATTAGCTCTTTAATAGACAAGTATCCTACTTTACCAAAGACCCTCTTAAACAGGAAGCAATAGCTCAAAAAGCTTCCACATCGACAGTATGCCAATAATGTCTGGCCTGGTCCCGAAATGAGAGTGGCTCAAGAGATAAATCTTGTTGTAATTTAAACATAAGGGCCCCACTCATATGACTCCGGTACAGTACTGCCTGACTTAAAACTCGATAACGGCGCACCACTTTTTTAGTCGGATGTTGGTAACGATTTTTATAACCCACAGTAAAGACGGCGTATTGCGGGGCAACGGCTTGTATAAAACCCGCAAGTGAAGAGGTATTACTTCCATGATGTGGAACAATGAGGATCTCGGCGGCAAGTTTTTCGGGCATAGCATGGTATAGATAGGATTCTGTTTCGCGCTCAATATCAGCGGTAATAAGCACCCGGCCATATCGTGTTGTCACTTTTAAAACGCAGGATTGATTGTTCTCATCATGGCCGTTTACGGATGGCATAAGCTCCATTGGGCTTAAAATGCTAAATTCAACGTCATCATATTGCCACTCCTGACCGACATGACAAGCCGATATTTTATATCCTTTTGCCTTAACAGGATTAAAAGTCCTGTCATCAGGAATACTGGTTAAAACCCGTTGTATAGGCAATATTGATGCTATCGAGTTAAATCCTCCGATATGATCGTTATCACCATGGCTAATAATAAGCGTATCAATTTTAGAGCGCCCGATCTGGCGTAAGTAAGGAATGACAACAGCACGCCCGGTATCAAAATTCTCGCTGTATCTAGGGCCGGCATCAAATACTAGCGTATGGTTTTTGGTTTGCACAACGACCGATAACCCCTGACCAATATCCAGAACGGTAACAATTGCCTCGCCTTGTTTTATTGCAGAACCGTTATAAAACATCACAGGCAAAATTAACACCACAGACAACCAGCGCATCGGGGTTCCCTTCACACACAACCACAATATAATAGCCAAATAACTCAACATCAAGACCCACAATGAACCGATAGATAAATCCAGAGTTGCATATTGCCATTGAGAAAGTGCCTCTAAAAACTGCCATAACAGGCTATAAATGAACTCTACGATGATAAAAAAAAGGTTGGCGATACTTGTATTGATGAATAGAAATAATGTTGCAATGAACATTAGTGGTACAACCATTAAACTAATAACGGGAATTGCCACAAAATTAGCCAACGGTGAAACCAGGGACGAAGATTGATAAAAATACAACACCATTGGAAACATCGCGATGGTTAGAGCCCATTGTATCCGCCCAAATTTTAAAACAGATAACCAGACATTCCTGACCGCCTGTTGTATATAGGGTTTTTCAACAGATATTTTCTCAAGGCCATACTTATCAGGATTGTCTACATCCAGCCTTCCATTCTTTTGTTGAGCGAGATAAATAATCAAGCTGACAGCCAGAAATGAGAGCCAGAATCCTTGCGCAAGTACCGCTAAGGGATCAAGCAACAATACTGACACCAGTGCCAAAGCAATCGTTTTACTTGCAGGTAAGGGGGTACGTTTAAATACAATATGTAACATGGCTACCGACAACATGACTAAAGCACGCTGGGTAGGAATCGTAAATCCAGCCAGTACAGCATATAGCGTGGCAGCCAGTAATGCCGCAATGGCAGCCACTCGTGGAGCGGGGATAACTAAACAGCCTCGACCGCTAAAACGCCATAACAACCCTACTAATCCATACACCAATGCCGCAATCAAACCTATATGCAGACCGGATATCGCCATTAAGTGAATCGTGCCGGTACGTTGTAACGTTCGCCACTGAGATGTATCGAGTCCGGCGCGATAACCCAATACTAATGCTTGAGTAGCATCGCGAATAAAGGCTGAATGTTCACCAATATCGACCTTCTCTGATAATTTATCGAGAATTGATTGACGAAATTCCAGTATCAAACCCGCTAATCCAGAACTTAAAGTAGCTCCTCTTTCTAATTGAATATTATTTTTATTGCGTATACTTCCCTTCGCCTGAATACGTTGTTGATACATCCAGCTCTCATAATCAAAGCCACCAGGATTCATGAGCCCATACGGTCTTTTCAAGCGCACTGTAAAGCGCCAGAACTGGCCTGCTTTAGCGTTAGAAGTGGGGTTACGCCAGCTTAGACGAATTCGTTGTGGGAACCGCGCCAGTGATAAGTTAGCCGAACTTTTATCAGTTTTTACAATTTTGGAGGGTCTAAAATCAAAACGAATAACCGGTTGGTTAAAGCCACTCAACTTAAAAGATGGTGCTGAAGATTGCGGCAGCGAGATAATCTGCCCTTCCAGAACAAGATCAACACCCTCATATTGCGGTAATAAGCGCTGGCTCATCATCCAGTGTGCATGACCAAGTGCCCAGGCAAAACCAAAGGCCAGGCCACTCACAAACACCAGTAACCAACTATTGGCAGTAAGCTTTCTAAAAGGTTTAATCGCGAGTAAAACAAACAAACCCAGCCCTAACCAATTAAGCATCGGTAAGCTGGATAGTTGTTGAACTATCAAGATCCCTGTTGCAAATGCACTCGCCCAAAGTCGCATAACCTAAATCCTTTTAGAATTGCGTTAAATAGTTGATCCAGATTAGCAAATAATACTCAACAGAAGAAGCTTACTCGCGTATGATTATTAACTGTTCTTTCAATTTTTGTAGCATCTAATTAAACTGGTATGTCAAAAAAATTTTTCAAACGTTATATTCCTGACCACGATAAAATTCGAAATCACGAAACCTTAAACCGTCTCTTCGGGAAATTACTCCACGACCCGAACTTACTCCATATCAACCGACGCTCCGTTTCAGGTGCTTTTTTTGTTGGTTTGGCGGTGGCCTTTGTTCCAGTACCATTTCAAATGGTATTAGCGGCAGGGCTGGCAATTTACTTTCGGGTAAATTTACCGATTTCGGTAGGACTGGTTTGGATAACTAACCCGTTTACAATGCCAGCTATCTATTACTTCTGTTATGAACTAGGGCACATGATCTTAGGCGGAACACTTGAAGATGTTACTTTTGAAATATCAATGGAATGGTTACAAACAGTACTTACTGAGATTTGGCAACCTTTCTTACTCGGCAGCTTTATTGCAGGAATAGTGAGTGCAACACTAGGGATGATTGTTGTACGCTTGCTGTGGCGTTTGCAAGTTGTAAGACGTTGGCAAAAACGCAAAGATAAGCGCAAACACCTCATCTAAATTTTTACACGGGGAACAGGAAGCCTGAGAACAAAGCGAAATCTTCCGCAAAATATTATAAGAGCCAGTATAAATACGAAACTGGCACAAAAAAAGCGCCGTTTTGTACACGGATGTACTTATGTCGCGTGAGGGCATGGACGCCCGAAGTGACTTACAATTGTAAATGAGCATTTCCGAGTGCCCTTGGGTATGAGGAGGATTTTCGTGGTACTCCTCCCTATAAAAACTAAACTAGAATAAGGTGAACATCGTTCTCTGGCTTCCTGATCTTTGTGTATTTATGAAACCAGAACACCACTATCAAGTTGAAACGTTCTATCCATTTTTTTAGCCAGCCTTTCATCATGGGTCACAATAATAAAGCTGGTATTCAAATCTTTGTTCAGCTCTAACATTTGCGCATAAACTGCTTCTGCTGTTTTTGAATCTAAATTACCTGTGGGTTCATCCGCGAGAATACATTTAGGCGAAGTCACTAATGCCCGTGCAATTGCAACCCGTTGACGCTCACCACCTGACAGTTCACCCGGCTTATGTAGTTGACGTTGTTCCAAACCCATCCGCTGTAACATATCCGCAGCCAGCTTTGCAGCATGAGAAACTTTTGCGCCGCCGATTAATAAGGGCATAGCAACATTTTCAAGTGCGGTGAATTCAGGTAATAAATGATGAAACTGATAGATAAACCCAATAGATTTATTGCGTAGCTGCCCACGCTCTACTTCAGACAATTTAACTAACTGCTCGCCATCCAGAATGACATCACCGGCTGTTGGTAAATCCAGACCACCGATAAGTTGCAGCAAAGTACTTTTACCCGAACCAGAAGCACCTAAAATAGCAACTTGTTCACCATGTGCAACAGAAAAATTAATATCCTTCAAAACACTGACATGTGCAGGACCTTCAGTAAATGTCTTTTGTAAATTAACACACTCAACAACATGTAAAGATGGATTACTCTTGGTTATTGGCTTATTCATAACGCAACGCCTCAGCAGGTTGAGTTTTACTTGCACGATAAGCCGGATATATCGTTGCTAACAGTGAAATACTTAAAGAAACCATGGAGATGATTGTAACGTCGTGCCAATGCAAGTCCGAAGGAAACTCGCTAATAACATAAACAGTTGGATCCAGAACCCGCATCCCGAGTAAATTTTCAAAAAAGCCAACTACACTGCCTATATTAAGTGACAATAGCACACCGCTTAATACACCCAGTAACGTTCCAAACACCCCAATAACACTACCTTGCACAAAAAATATTTTCATAATGCTTATTGGCGATGCACCAAAGGTTCTCAAAATAGCGATATCACTTTGTTTGTCGGTTACTAACATAATAAGTGTCGAGATAATGTTAAAGGCTGCAACGGCAATTATTAGAACTAGAAGAATAAAGATCATCCGCTTTTCAATTTCAACCGCTCTAAACCAGTTACGATGTGAATAAGTCCAGTCACGCACCCAAAAGCCTGACAACACTCCTTTTTGCAGTTCATCACCCACATCTTGTGAATTTAAAACATTGTCAATTTTTAAACGTACACCGGTAACATTATTGCTCTTTTTAAATAAACGGGCAGCATCTTTAATATTGATAATCGCCATCGTGGAATCATATGGATGCATATCCACATGGAAGGTTCCCACCAACTTAAAACGTTTTAAGCGAGGTAGCACTCCCGCCGGTGTCACATTCACGCTAGGGGTTACCATGGTAACTTTATCACCTATTGTGACACCCAAATTTCGGGCCAGATCCCGGCCAAGGATAATTCCAAATTTACCCGCATTTAAATCGTCTAACTTGCCGGTTTCCATTTTAGTTCCAACTTTAGACACTCCTTTTTCTAAAGCCGGATCTACACCGCGAATAATAATGCCGTTTACGTTACTGCCATGAATCAACATACCTTGACCATCAATATACGGAGCGGCAGCTTTAACATGCAAATTCAATTTTGCCTGTTTTATAACAACATTCGGGGTGTATAATTTTCCGTCAAAGTTGGTTACGGTAATGTGTGCAACCATGTCAAGAATTCGGTTACTCACTTCTTTGTGAAAACCATTCATTACCGACATAACAGTAATAAGCGCCATTACACCTAGCGCAATACCGGCGACAGAAAAAAATGTAATAAAGGAGATAAAATGGTTGCGTCTCTTTGCACGCGTATAACGCAGACCAATAAATAATTCAAAAGGTTTATACATATTCGCATTAAACCACAAACGCGGTTCGCTTTGCTATGTAATTTTAAAATCTAAATAATTTAATTAACAAAATTCAAAATGGTTTAATTGGATCAATGGATTTATTTTGATAAGAATTTAAACTTACATCCCCATAAGTTGTCGCATATCATCCCAATCAGCATTTTCCGCTATAACAAATGGATTCATATGTAAGGCTTTGTAAAATTCCTGACCTTCAGGTGTTTCATTAAAACTGACTAGCGCATCCAGAATACGTTGTTTAACTGTAGGATTTACCCGCGGATGAATAATAAAGGCATGCGGTGATACCCCTTCAGAAGTCCAAAGCACTCTTAATCTGGATTTTACTTTCGGTGAGAGACTATTAAAAGTTCGTAATGCCCCACCCGCTGCATCAACCACTCCATTTGCTACAAGTGAATATCCCTGGGTATGTGTTTCAACAAAGCTATTTGTAAACGTTACACCTTGGGTCTGCAAATTTAAGCGCGTTAAAGTACTTGCTGCAAAAGCATGTTTAGGTGAGGTAAAACGCGCCCCCTTTAAATCCATCAAAGTCTTGTAGCTGCTGTTCTTTGCAACAACTATAATCCCTTTAAGTTTGCTATCCCCTTCTCGCACTAACGGCAAATAACCAACATGTCTATTCGCTTCGATAAAGGTTCGCGGGTTAACATAAGCGAGGTCAAAATTTCCAATAAACAAGCTGTCTTCAAATCTGGGGATATTGGCTGAACCACGCAAATATACAGGGTAATTTGTTTGTTGCTTAATATACTTCGCTAACGGACTCCATAATGCATGAATTTTTTTAGCTGATTGCTGCGGAATAATGCCCAGTGAAAATGAATTACTGTTATTTTCATCTGATTCAATCGATTGCACTGAACTAACTGAAATCAGATAAGTAGCCAAAATCAACATGAAGGATTTCGGTAAATTTTTTAAACTCATTAAATATTCCTTAATTTAAATCGTTACAACGCTAGGCACTCTCTATCTAAATGTGTGATTTAGATATGACATCCATTAAGATGATTAGTCTTTATCGACACTATCAGTAAAATCTTTACTTCAACGACACGTACGCCGACTCTGAAAATATTTTATTTAACCTTACAATTCAAATAGTTACAGTAATTTCGACAATAATACTAGATAATGACGATTTTACCTTAATTTTACAAATGTTCTGTGAAACCATATAAGGTTTTAATATAAAAACCGATAAACAACCTAACTATAGCGATAAAAATCAATAAACGTTACTTTGATAAAAATAATACCAAATAACTATTATTATATTAAAGAAATCAAGCAACTTGCCGAAAAAGATATATGCTTAAGATGAGTTTATACAATGCCTGATACCAATACTGCCATTCCATTAGATGGGTTATCAGTGCTGCTTGTAGAGCCATCGCCAACCCAACACAAGATTATCATCGATCATTTATACATAGCAGGAATTCGGCACATTGAATGGGTTAAAACTGGTCAGGAAGCCATTGACCATATGAATTCTAATCCGAGTGATATCACTATCAGTTCAATGCATCTGAAAGATATTACGGGTACCGAACTCATTCAAAAAATGCGTGATACCCCCAACTTAAGTGAAATACCTTTTATGCTCATCTCGAGTGAAACTCATTATCGGTATCTAGAACCTATCCGCCAGGCTGGAACGATAGCTTTATTACCAAAACCTTTCAACCAGGAGCAATTAAATACCGCGTTACAATCGGCACTGTTATACTTTTCATCCGAGAGCATTAATACAGGCAGTATTGAGGTTGAGCAGTTAAATACATTAATCGTTGACGACAGTATAACCTCACTTAATCATATAACCCGCATTCTCACCAATTTAGGTTTTACAAGAATAACCCAGGCAAAAAATGGAGTGGAAGCTGTAGAAATATTACAAGATGAATTCTTTGATTTAATTGTGACAGATTACAATATGCCAGAAATGAATGGTGATGAACTGATTGAACACGTAAGAACCAAGAGTAATCAGTCCAGCATTCCGATTCTAATGGTTTCAAGTGAAAGTGATGAAAGTAGAATCGCAAATGTTCAAAAGTCTGGCGTATCTGCTATTTGTAATAAACCCTTTGATGCTAATACAGTGAAACATATTTTGGAAAATATTTTAAACTAATAAACTCATTCTTCACGTCAGGCCGTTTAAAGCTCACTTTACTAGGTCGTAACGCGTCTAACATCCATTATGTTTTCAAGTTGTAATAAACGATTTAGAACGCGACTTAATTGATTGACATCGGCGATTTCCAGACTAAAAACCATTTCCGCTGTATTATTCTTCTTGTTTGAATTTGTATTTGAACCCGTTACATTTATTTTTTCATGTGTAAATATAGCAAAAATATCACGTAATAAATTAGCCCGATCGATAGCATCAACACTAACATCAACGCTATACAGTGTTTCATTACGGGTTGACCATTCCACAGAAATTAAACGCATTCTACGTGCATCATCCATCTTCAAAATGTTACGACAATCTTTTTTATGGATAGTAACGCCTCGACCCTGGGTAATAAAACCAATGATGCTATCACCCAGTACTGGTTTACAACATTGAGCGATATGCGTGAGTAGATTCCCTACCCCCTGGATCGTTATGTCTCCACCTGACTCTTTTTTTCGAATGCGTGTAACCGGAGTTAGTTTTCGTTCTTGTTGTTCTTTATGCGTTAATCTATTTACTGCATTTGCAATTTGTATTGAGTTAATATCGCCACGACCAATCGCTGCAAAAAAATCACTGGTATTGTCATAATGAAACTGTGTCGCAATACTTTGATGATTAATGTTTTTCACCCCTAAACGGTTTAGTTCTTTGTCAAGAACCGTATGTCCATGACTATTATTATCGTCAAAATCCTGTAACTTAAACCAATGCCGCGCTTTCGCTCGTGCACGTGAAGAGTTGAGGTAACCTAATTGCGGATTGAGCCAATCACGACTTGGAGTGCCGTTTTTTGTGGTTAGAATTTCTACCTGCTCTCCACTTTTCAATTCATAGGTTAACGGAACAATATGGCCATCCACCTTAGCACCACGACAATGGTTACCTACTTCAGTGTGCACATGATAGGCAAAATCTAGCGGCGTTGATGTTTGCGGCAAATCCATTACATCACCGGTAGGGGTTAACACGTAAACTCTATCCTGAAATACTTCCGACTTAAATCGATCGATAAAATCATTTGCATTATTTGATTCTTCTTTCCATTCCAGTAGCTGACGCAACCACGCAATTTTCTGATCGTAGTCAGCATTATTTTTTGACTGTTCTTTATAGCGCCAGTGAGCCGCCACCCCCCACTCTGCATGGTCATGCATATCTTGCGAACGAATCTGAATTTCTATGCTTTTACCACGTGGCCCGATAACAGCAGTATGAATTGACTGATACATATTTTCTTTGGGTGTGGCAATGTAATCATCAAACTCATTAGGGATGTGTCGCCATAAAGTATGCACCACACCTAATGCGGCATAACATTGTTGAACATTTTCGACAATAACTCGAATAGCTCTTACATCGTAAAGGCTGTGAAAACCCAGACCTTTCTTTTTCATTTTTTTCCAAATACTGTAAATATGTTTTGGCCGCCCTGTCACTAATGCATGCATACCCACATGATTTAATTCGTTACTCACTACTTTTACTATATTCTCAATATACAGTTCGCGGTCAACTCGCCTTTCATCGAGATATGCCGCAATTTGTTTATAGTCAAACGGTTCAATATAACGCAACGATAAATCTTCAAGTTCCCATTTAATTTGCCATATACCTAAACGGTTAGCCAATGGCGCATATATATCAAGAGTTTCTTGTGCAATACGTTTTTGCTTTTCAGGCGATAAAAACTTTAAGGTTCGCATGTTATGTAAACGGTCTGCTAGCTTTATTAATACAACACGCACGTCCTTTGCCATGGCTAAGAGTAGTTTTCTTAAACTCTCTGCCTGGGCCTGGTCATTATGATGACGGTATTGATCCACTTGAATATCCATCGCATGCATTTTGGTAACGCCGTCTACTAAATCCGCGATGGAATCACCAAATTGCTGACGAATCTGAACAAGCGTAATATCAGAGTCTTCAACCACATCATGTAAAAATGCTGCGGCTACCGATTCATAATCAAGGTGTAAATTAACCAGAATATCGGCAACAGCAACGACATGATTAACGTACGGTTCACCTGAGGCGCGTACTTGATTCTTATGGGCTTGCTCTGCCACAATAAAAGCTTGACGAATCAGCTCGACATCGGCCGGATTTGATTCAGCACCGATGTGCTCCAGCCACTGATGTACACCCTCATTGGTTGCTAGTTTTTCAGTAATTAATTGTGATTCCACATAAACCATTATGTTCTCATTAGTCCTGTAACGCTGTGCTGCAATTGGATACTCATATGATTATCATATGTAACTATTTAATATAAGCATAATACTGGATTTTCAATCAATAAAAGGCAATAATTAATCACAGTAAGCTTTAATCTATAAAATTTAATATTTATACTAAATATCATCTTTATATCAATTAAAGATAGCAGACAGACTAATTTAATTCTCTAACAATTGGCCGCTCGACAGGCTCGTATGTAACAAGGTGGAGTATAAAATGCTTGGCAAAAGTAAGCAGCAGAGTAAAAAAATTCTTAGCGCACTTTCTATCGTAATCGCTTTAAGCTCATTGGGCTTAACAACATCGACCGCCTATTCAGAAGTATTGAACATACCAGATGCGCCACAATCTTTTTCCGTGACCTTACCAGGGCGAGGTATGACGATGACTAAAGTTCTCGAAAATTTTGGCGAACCTCAATCAAAAGACCCTGAAGTCGGCCAACCACCCATTACGCGCTGGCATTACCCTAATTATATTGTCGTGTTTGAATATCAATACGTTATTCACGCACTAACAACCAACAAACCAATGGGGTTGATGCAACCTCAATCAGATGTTCCTACAAAGGAGTCTGAAACTATGCCAATGGATAAAAGTATGGATGCCGATACACAGGAAATGCCCGCTACCCACTGATCCACTAGTAAGCATTCAGAAAGCAGACTGCCCCCGTCTAACGAATCTAACGGGCCTGACGGTCTAACTTAAACTATAAGAGAAGGAATTCCTGGTTTAAGTGGCCGCTAGTCTTAATGAAATTTAAATTCAGGGAAAGATGAATCCAGTTGCCAACGGTCTACTTTTTCATCATATAACCATGTCTGCCTGTCGGTAATCACCCTCTCAACAGCTGAACTGTCTAAATAATAGCGAATATCAGCGATTAAAGTGGTTCTGGATAAATCAGGGGCTATCACTTTACTGATGATCTTATAGCTCGTCACACGAATACTTTTTAAACGTATACGTTGATAATCTGAAATTTCAAGCGGATTTTTTTGAAGTTCCCGTGCAAATTTAAAATCACCCCAGCGAATAGCGCGTTCGTACGCTTTCAGTGTTTTATCTAAAGAATCCAGAGCTTCGGGTGTATATGAACATGACGATGTAGTGAAAAGCGAAAAGAGCAGAAATCCTAAGGTACTTATTATTGTAAGTAGTCGACTGGCTGTAATGCTATTTGTTGTTAACATGGGTTGATATCAGTTCGTTGCAATAAAGTCTTTCAAATATACCAAACCTTGTATTTATTGCCTACGCTTAATTCACAGCTGTTCGTATTCTAATTAAAGTCCATTATTTTAAATTTCAATTGAAAGTAGAATAAGCCAACTGTTTTTGGTGTGACTTTTGGAATATAACTCATGTTTAGCATGACTTTGCTTGTGCCAATTGCAATAAAAGGCAGGACGCCAATGAAAGGTTTGTTATTTTGATAATCCCTTCTCGTCATTATGAACGCGATTAAACTTAAATCAACTCGCCAGCCCTCTTTATCATTTTCAAGCGGTATACGGTATTTATAGCCACCACCTAAATAATTTGAAATCTGATCATTACTATCCCTAAACGAACTACCGGCGACAAAAGGAATCCATTTGGATTCCTGTTTCATATCGTATTCGAAACCTAATCCCCAGTTGTTCTCATTATAGTTAGTATTACCTTCATGTATGGCTTTACCATTTAAGACGAGAAAGAATTCTTCGGCCGCTACCTGAAATGAACCAAGACTCATAATAATAATAAATAAGACTTTTAACATACATTCACCACACTGCATTTAAGTTACACTCTTTACTTAAAAGTAAATATCGGCAACAAAAACAATGACTTAAATATATTTTTGTCAAATAAATGACTCTTGAAATAGCTGTAACTTAGTGAACCCAGTTCATATGATGCCAAATTTTTGACGTAAAATTCTTGCTACAATAGTGTCAATTTAATGTCAAAGTGGGTTCAATTTGAACGTAAACCGACCATATTAAGCCGATCTATAGATTATGAGAGGAAGGAATGCCAAAATTTAAAAATACAAACGATGAACAAGTTGGAGCCATAGGAAAAGTTATGATGTTTGGAATGTGGTTGGGGCTCTTAGCTTTACTCACTTTATATTTTTACAACTGGCAGCAAAATGAGTTCAATCCAAATCAAAATACACATTCAAACCTGAATAAACAGGGCCAAACCGAGCTTGTTTTGCAAGCTAACCGTCAGGGCCAGTACATAGCAAATGGCACTATTAATAACACTAATGTCGTTTTTTTACTTGATACAGGTGCGAACGATGTTTCAGTTCCAGCGCATATAGCAAAAAAGATAGGTTTAAAGCGCGGTCAGCAAGTGCACTTTGAAACAGCAAACGGCAGTGCAATCGGCTATAGAACACAATTGAAAACAATAAAACTTGGAGATATTGAACTAAATAACATTTCAGCATCGATAAACCCAAATGTAACATTCGATGAGATTCTGTTGGGAATGAGTTTTCTGAAACATCTCGAGCTTACGCAAAAAAATAAAACGATGACGCTACGCTATTAATCGTAAATGTGGTTGGCATAAAAATAGCATATATAACAAAAGTGCATATTTACCCTTAAAAAGTGGCACAGTTACCACATTTAAAATTAAATCATATAAATACTAAACAAAAACCAATACTTACCGATAAACTTGGAAGTCAATACAACATACATAGGCATACACATGAAAAAATTGTTCAATATAAAATTACTTTTAATATCACTTTTATTTATACCCAGTATTGCAAGTGCCGAGCTAGTCATTATCAATGGCAACTCTTGGGACTATGGGATTTCAGGAAATATACGTGACTCGGCAACAGTCGGATTTAGCGTGGATTTAAAAAATGACTTACATTTAAAAGATGATAAAGATACGTTCCTAGTTGCATATATTGAACATCCAATCCCTGTCTTGCCGAATATTCGCCTTGGTTCAACTTCACTATCGTTCGATGGTTCTGGCTCCGCATCAAAAGATTTTACCTATAACGGTGTTTCTTATACTAGTTCAGTTAACGTGGCGACTAAATTAAATCTGGATCACACCGAAATAGCGCTTTATTGGAACATTCTCGATAATGTGATTGGCCTTGACTTAGGTCTCAATGCTAAATTTTTTGATGGTGCGATTAAGTTAACATCGTCCGCTGGTAATGTTAATGAAGTTTTCAATGAAACTGTGCCAATGCTATACGCAGGTCTTCAAGCTGAATTACCCTATGGTTTAAGACTTTCGGGTGATATGAGTTGGATTTCATTTGATGGCAGCAGCTTTACAGATACTATTGTTAAACTTAGCTATACCACAGACTTTAATCTTGGTGTCGATCTTGGTTATAGAAGCTTCGTAATCGATTATGAAGATACAGCAGCGAATGAGTATGTTGATATTGATATAAGTGGTGTATTCCTTGGTGTGCATTTGGCATTCTAATCCCAAAATAAACAGCGCATATTGATTAAAACCAGCTACTATATATAAAGTAGCTGGTTTTTTTTGCTCCATAAAAAAGATTGAGGTGCTGTCATGTTAAAATCATTAACCATTAGTCCGTATATCATTCTGATCTTATTAATAACAACCACTTTGTCTCCGACCATCGTATTAAGTAAAGAAAACCCAAAATTTAAATTTACTCCTTATGAAGAACAAAAAGTTATTTTTGACTTCTATTTTGATCACCCGCAAAAAATTAACAGTGCCCTGTATTGGATACGCTCATTGATAACTCCCTTAATGGATGCGCCTTATAACTATGCACCAGAATTTCTTGATGTAAAAGTATTGATTCACGGCACTGAAATTGTTGCTTTAACCAAGAAAAATTATAATAAATATAAATCAGCGGTTGATCGAATACGATATTACGAGGCAATCGGCATTAAATTTAAAGTGTGTTCGCTTGCGGCACATGACTTTGGCTATACGGATGAAGATTTCTATGACTTTGTTGAGATCGTTCCATCTGCCATGACCGAACTGGTACATTGGCAAATGAAAGGTTATGGCGTAATTGCACCACGTGTTTATGATAAGAAATTAACAACGGAGGAAATTCGCTAACAAAATTCACGACTATACAATCGAAGGGAAACATGAAAACTATAGTCATAATAATGTCATTTTCAGCCTCATTTAGGCTTAAACACGGAATTAACCTATTCCTACGATTCAATTCAATATAGAATAAACCTATATTAATTACAGACTATTAAATAATCTAAACTCAGTTTCCATGCCAGATACTCACACTGCAGACTCACTGCAAACAATCTTTGCACCTGTTATTCCCTCTGGTAACCAACAGACTCAATACTGGGGTACGTTATATGGGAATTCACTCGCATTAGCGCTGGTCGAAGCGGCAAAAATATCTCAACAACCTGTTATTGTTATTACCGGCTCTGCAGCCGAGGCACATTTACTTGAAAGTGCTATTGATTTTTTTACACCAAACAGTATTCCATTATTGCATTTCCCTGATTGGGAAACCTTGAGTTATGATATTTTTTCGCCGCATCAGGATATAATTTCCGAGCGCCTAAGCAGCTTGTCACAATTACCACATTTAGAAACAGGCATCATCGTCCTCCCCATTCAAACACTTGCTCAACGCATTGCACCACAGTCATATATTAATGCTCACAGTCTTATCCTGGATGTTGGAGATGCTTTATCACTCGATGCGATCCGAGTCAGATTCGAACAGACCGGCTACCAGTGTGTTTCTTCCGTCATGGAACATGGTGAGTTTGCAGTACGAGGCAGTATTCTTGATGTATTTCCGATGGGCAGTAAAATTCCGTTTAGAATTGAATTATTTGACGACGAGATCGATAATATTCGAAGCTTTGATCCTGAAACTCAACGCACTATTGAAAAACTGGACAAAATACGTCTATTGCCCGCGCGTGAATTTCCATTAGATAAAGATAGTATTAGCCAATTCCGGCAAGCTTTTCGAGCTCGCTTTGAAGGTGAATCACAAAATTGTAATATTTATCGCGATATTAGTAATGGTCTGGCTTCACCCGGTATCGAATATTATTTGCCCTTATTCTTTGAGCAAACCGAAACATTTTTTAATTACATTCCAAAAGATTGCATCGTCGTCACTGACAAGACTATGCAAGATCAAAATAATGTCTTTTGGCAAGAAATCACTGAACGCTATGAAGCCCGTAAACATGATATTGAACGTCCTATTTTAACTCCGAATGAGTTGTATATACCGATCAATGAAATCAACGCGCAGATAAAATCACATCAACATATTCAATATCAACACTTTGAATACGAAAATCCTGCCGCGACAAATTTTAATACCCAGAAACCACCCAGTTTACTTATCGATATTAAACTGGCTTCGCCCTCTTCGGCTTTACAAAACTTTATAACAAATTATACCGGTCGCATTTTGTTTTCGTCAGAGTCAACTGGACGTAGAGAGTCTTTACTCGAGTTACTCCACGGTATCGATATTTATCCCGACAAATTTGATAACTGGCAGCACTTTTTAGAATCCGATTCATTACAGGGAATTACGGTTTACCCACTCACTGAAGGACTTCACATTAGTGAGCCTGATATTACCGTTATTACAGAATCACAACTCTACGGCAAACAGGTATTACAGCGACGGCGACGTAAAAAAGAACAACGTGATAATGACATCATCATTCGTAATCTGGCCGAGTTAAGCTTAGGCTCTCCCGTTGTACATGAACAACATGGGGTTGGCCGTTATCTAGGTTTAACCAATATTGAAGTTGGCGATATTACCGCTGAATTTCTTATGATGGAATATGCTGGCGGTGACAAACTCTATGTCCCCGTTAGCGCACTGCATTTAATTGCACGCTATACTGGTGCATCCCCGGAATCTGCGCCACTACATAAACTTGGCTCTCAACAATGGGCAAAAGCAAGACGCAAAGCCGCTGAACGCGTGCGTGATGTAGCTGCAGAGTTACTCGACATCTATGCCAAACGTGAAGCGAAACAAGGCCATGCATATCACATTGATGAAGCACAGTACCGTGCATTTGCAAGTAGTTTTCCCTTTGAAGAAACACCCGATCAACAAACGGCCATTGATAATGTAATTACCAGTATGCGTAGTAATAACCCAATGGATCACCTTGTTTGTGGTGATGTTGGTTTTGGTAAAACCGAAGTTGCAATGCGAGCTGCTTTTATAGCGGTACAAGATGGCAAGCAAGTCGCCGTACTCTGCCCCACTACTTTACTGACGCAACAACATCTGGAAAATTTCCGGGATCGTTTTGCTGACTGGCCGGTAAAAGTAGAATCATTATCACGCTTTAAATCGGCTAAAGAAACCAAAGAAACCTTGATTGAACTCGCAAAGGGAACAATCGATATTATAATCGGCACCCACAAGCTCATTCAAAAAGATATAAAATATAAACAACTGGGGCTGGTGGTTATTGATGAAGAGCATCGGTTTGGGGTGCGTCAAAAAGATCAGTTTAAGTCATTACGTACTGAAGTCGACATTCTTACTTTAACGGCTACGCCGATTCCACGCACATTAAACATGGCAATGTCTGGTATTCGCGATTTATCAATCATTGCCAGTCCACCAGCAAAACGTTTAGCGATTAAAACATTTGTAAGTCAGTGGGACGACAATCTGATAAAAGAAGCCTGCTTACGTGAAATCAAGCGTGGCGGCCAGGTTTTCTTTTTACATAATGACGTTGACACCATTCCACAACAAACCAGGAAAATTGCAGAACTAATACCTGAAGCAAGCGTAGAGTTTGCGCATGGCCAAATGCGCGAGAAACAACTTGAATCAACCATGAGTGATTTTTATCACCAGCGTTTTAATATTCTTGTTTGTACAACCATTATAGAAACAGGCATTGATATTCCTACCGCGAATACCATTATCATTAACCGTGCTGACCGACTGGGTTTAGCTCAACTTTATCAGTTACGTGGACGTGTTGGTCGATCGCATCATGGTGCCTATGCATATTTAATTACCCCACCAGAAAAATTATTAAGTGCAGATGCAAAAAAACGCCTGGAGGCGATTGAATCCATTCAAACACTCGGTACGGGTTTTACTCTCGCCACGCATGATCTTGAGATACGTGGTGCTGGCGAATTATTGGGTGATGAGCAAAGTGGGCAGATGAGTGAAATCGGCTACACAATGTATACCGAATTGTTAGAACGTGCCGTCGAATCACTAAAACAAGGTATTGAACCTGACCTTGATAAACCGTTACATCAAGGTACCGAGATTGATTTACATATCGCCGCTCTAATCCCTGATGAATATTTAAATAATATTCATGAACGACTCATGCTATACAAACGTATTTCAAGTGCCAGGTCGCATGATGAATTAAAAGAGCTGCAAGTCGAAATGATTGATCGTTTTGGCCTTCTTGTACAGCCGATTAAAAATCTGTTTAATATCACTGAACTTAAACTAAAGTATACTCAATTAGGAGTTAACCGGATTGATATCAACATGGACGGCGGTCGTATTATATTTAATGAAAAACCAAATGTAGACCCAATGAAAATAATTACTCTGATCCAAACCGAGTCGAAAACTTACAAGCTGGATGGTAACGATAAATTACGCATTACAAAAGATTTAACCGATACTGATAAACGCTTTAAATTCCTCAATGACTTGCATCACTATCTGGCCCAAAAATCCTAGCCTATGATTAAAATAGTAAAATCTGCAACCTACACATTAAGATAGAAGCGGAAAATTTTCCTGTTCAAAGCCTAACTGACGCATATCATCCATACGCTGTGGATATAAAATACCATCCAGATGATCGACTTCATGCTGAACGACACGGGCATGGAAATCATCTGCAAATCGTTCAATTAAGTTACCCAATTGGTCGTATCCCGAATATTTAATCTTTGTAGCACGTGGCACTAACCCTCGTAAACCCGGCACACTTAAGCACCCCTCCCAACCAGACTCCAGTTCATCAGAAAGAACGGTAATTTCAGGATTAATCAAAATGGTATTTGGTACAGGCTCTATATCAGGATAACGCGGGTTATCTTCGACCCAAAAAATGACTATACGCTTCGGAATACCAATTTGTGGTGCAGCTAGACCAGCTCCGTCAAGGGCTGCCATGCTGTCATACATATCCACTATGACACTATCCAGATATGCAGAATTAAATTCTGTGACGGGCTCTGCCACTTGTTGTAGAATAGGATGACCCATTTTTAGGACTTCTTTGACTGACATAACAGAAATTTCTTACCGTTTGTTGAATAATAGTTAAATACGATTATATAGGACTCACCCGCCATTATGCGATATTTTATTTTTTGCTTCACAATTTTATTTTTCTTTGTATCGAATACCAGCGCAGAGGTATTTCAGGAAGAAGTAAAATACTATGACATCGAGATATTACTGTTTGAAAATCTAAAACAAGATCCATCAAATACTGAAAAATGGCCAACGAGTATTGAATTTACGGTACCAGAGAATTCGCTCTTTATTGGGGCACCCTACCCAGGCCCGATACCTGCAAAGTATAATCCGCGTTTCACCTTTAAACCAATTAAAGCCTCGACTTACCAATTACAAGAGGAAGCGAAATTACTGACTGAGCATGATGATTACCGCATACTCTATCATCGCTCATGGCGTCAACCCGGCATGGATAAAGATGAAGCTGTAAGTGTTGTTATTGAGAAGGATATCCCAGGCATTCCTTATACAACGCTACCCGTAGCTAACCAACCGGCAATGTTGAATTTGGATTCGATTGAATACGATAAAATTATCAATCAACGATTACCTAAATGGAACAATTTGAAAGGTTTGATCAAAATAAAACTATCGCGATTTTTGCATATAGAAACCGATATCCAGTATACCCAACATATCGTGTTGCAGGATAAAGAAATAATGGATGCGGCCGTTGTAAAAATACAACCACAAGTTTATCAATTAATGCAAACTCGAAAAATGCGTAGTAAAGAATTACACTATTTGGACAATCCGAAACTCGGCTTGCTTGTATACATTACGCCAGTACAAACTGCTTCTTCTAAGTAAAGCATTATTTCTATATTGTATCAGCTATAGCGCAGCAATAACTTTAGCCAGTAGATGACGTACTGTATCAATACCGGTTTTTAAATTTTTATTAATCATATCCATTGTTATTTCTTCATCACTTCTACCTGCGGCTTGATTAGCCACGACCGCAATACAGGCATAACAAATATCAAGTTCGCGCGCGAGCGCCGCTTCAGGCATACCGGTCATGCCAATAATATCGCACCCGTCCCGTTCTAAGCGGTTCACTTCTTGCGTGGTCTCGAGCCGCGGACCTTCCGTTGCACCGTAGGTGCCCTTATCCATAACGGGAATAGCATATTCAGTACAGCTGCTTATTATAGTGTTTCTTAAGGAACCGCAATATGGCTCGGTGAAATCGATATGGACAACTTCTTTTAAACCTTCTTCGAAGAAAGTATTGGTGCGTGAGGTAGTGTAATCTATAATCTGGTCGGGGATAACAAGTTGTCCTGGCGTAAGATTCGCGTGAATACCTCCGACTGCATTAATAGCTATAATGGTATCAATGCCTGCTTGTTTCAATACCCATAGATTTGCACGATAATTTATTTTATGAGGTGGTATGGTGTGGGAAACACCATGCCGAGGTAAAAATAGAACTTCAGTACCAAATAATTCACCTGTTTGTAGAATTCCGGAAGGCGCTCCAAACGAGCTTTGTACAACTTCTTTTTTAGTAATCTTTAAATCTTTTATAGATGTAAGTCCTGTACCACCAATAATGGCAAGCTTTGTCATTTCATAATCCTTTTACAGCGTATATGCCATTAGCATTTCTTAAGTAACCCTTGTAATCCATTCCGTAACCGAACACATAACGATCAGGAACTTTTAAACCAATATAATCAGCAGATAAGTTCATACCCCGTAGGTGGTCTTTTTCAACTAAGACAACTGACTTAACCTGCGATGCGCCTTTCGCTTTACAATATTGAACAATAGCGTCTAATGTATAACCCTCGTCATAAATATCATCAACAATAACGACGGTTCTATCTTGCAGCGAGCTTCTCGGTTCGACCACCCACTTTAAGTGAGTACCTTTAATATCACCGTCATAACGGGTTACATGGATATAATCTATTTCTAAAGGGAACTGCAAACGGGTAAGTAAGTGCCCGGTTGGAATCATTGCACCGGTTAACACAGAAATAAACAGTGGGTTAGTAAATTCTAAATCCTGCGTTAGCGAGTCCGCCATTTTATCAAGTGATTCCTCAACTTGTGCAGAACTAAACAAACAATCAGCTTCTTGTAAAATTTTGTTGATATCACTAGTCGATAACATTGTATTTACCCTTCGAAAGCAGGTATGCCACTTTGTATATGTAGTGTCGAAGTTGGAAAGGCAATTTCTGCGTCATGTTGGGCAATTATGTCATTCACCTTAAATAACACGTCTTGCTTAACTTGATGATAGTGCTGCCAGTCGGTTGTCTTTGTAAAAGTATATATAAAGAAATCCAGCGATGAAGATGAAAACTTATTGAAATTAACCATCAAGGTTAGACTAGTATCTATTTCGTCATGTGACTTTAACATTGCACGTACATCCTCAACGATAAGAGGCAATATTCCAGCATCCTCATAACGCACACCAATGGTTTCGAAAATTCGTCTATTAGTCATACGCGAAGGGTTTTCAACGGCAATACTCGCAAAAACTGAATTTGGAATATACATCGGACGTTTATCAAATGTTCGAACGACCGTTAAACGCCAACCTATTTTTTCAACTGTCCCTTCAATTTCTTTATCCGGGGAGCGAATCCACTCACCAATAGCAAAAGGTCGATCTAAATAAATCATCAATCCACCAAAAAAATTTGAAAGCAAATCCTTAGCAGCAAAACCAATCGCAATACCACCAATGCCGCCAAAGGCCAGAATTGCCGAGATATTAAATCCCATTGTTTGTAGTGCGACTAAAAACGTAGTAATAACAACAGCAAGTCGTAGCAATTGACTTATGGCATCTGCTGTAGATCGGTCAATAGGCTGACCTTTAATACTGTGCTGTTGGAGTAAATTTTCCTCTGCAAACGTAATAAAACGTACTGCAGCCCATGCAATTGAGATAATTAAACCTAATTCACGTATTGTTGAGGTAAAAGAAATATCTATTACATCAAGCGCTAAGCTTAGACCAAACATCCAGATAAAAAGTGATAATGGGGTTCTGACGGCCTGTACAATGGCATCGTCCCATGCGGTGCTCGTAGTCACTAGTTTAGCATGAAGTTTTGTCAGTACTCTTTTTTGAATATAATCAATAATGAGAGCAAAAAAAACAATTAAGAATATATGTAATATCCATAATGACTCTTGATTAAGATAACTATTAATTTTGTCTAAAATATCCATTATTAACACCTAGTTATATTGTGAAACAATATCATGAGCTTGCTTCCAATGATCTGTTTGTACAAGATCATCCCAATTAAGTATAGATTGACCTCGCATTTTAAGCAGATGTCGGCTCGCCTGCTCAGTCGTAATATATTGCAAGTTTTGAATAACATCACTTGCTGCATTTCGATTATTACAAACTAAGACCATATCACATCCAGCTTTGAGTGCTGCCTGAGCTCGAACAGTATAATCATCACTGATACAACCTGCACCTTTCATATCAAGGTCATCACTGAATATAACACCTTGAAACTTTAATTTATCCCTCAGGATTTCTTTTAACCAAAAAGACGAAAACCCCGCAGGATCCTTATTTATATTCTCATAAACAACATGCGCCGGCATTATAGCATCTAAAGAGTCAGGTATTAATTCACTGAAAGGTATTATATCATTTTCAAATAAAAATTTTAATTTACGCTCATCAATGGGTATATCCGTATGAGAATCTGCACTGACGCCACCGTGACCAGGAAAATGCTTACCCGTGGCAACCATGCCCGCAGCATGCATGCCTTTAATATAGGCCGTGGCTAACTTTGCAATGACTGTTGGAGAATAATGAAAAGCACGATCACCGATGACGCCACTAACACCATAATCCACATCAAGAACAGGGGTAAAACTGAAATCAATATTAAACGCTAGTAGCTCTATTGATGTTAGCCAGCCAAAAATTTCAGCATGCTCCAGCGCAATATCAGGATTTTCGTCATATCTTTTACCTAACACATTTAGCGCTGGCATAATTGTAAAGGGATCTTTAAATCGCTGAACCCGACCTCCTTCATGATCAATCGCAACTAACAAGGAGGGCTTACGTATATTTTTTATTTCTTTAATTAAATTATAAATTTGAGTTTGTGATTCAAAATTACGCGTAAATAAGATCACACCTCCCACTAATGGATTCATTAAAAGGGTTCGATCTTCGTCCGTCAGAGCATAATCACCAACATCAACCATAACAGGGCCAAGTAAACTCATTATTATTCTTCTTTAATTGTAACGATTGTGCCAACGTCAACCTTATCAAATAATTCAATAAGTTCGCTATTTCGCATTTTAATGCAACCATGCGAGCTTGGTTGCCCCAATACATCGTTATCCGGGCAACCGTGAATATATATATAGCGCCGCATAGTATCAACATTACCTAAACGATTAACGCCTAACTCTAAACCGCTTAGCCATAATATTCTCGTTAAAATCCAGTCTCGGTCAGGATGTGCTTGTTTTAATTCTTCAGAATAAATTTCGCCGGTGAAACGACGTCCAACAAAAATACTATTCGGTTTTGCATTAACTCCAATTTTCGCACGAATAACATGGCTACCTCGTGGAGTACATTCGCTACCATTTTTTTCGCCCACACCATTTTTTGCCGTTGAAACAATATACTCACACTCAACTTTATCATTGACCCAATATTGCAATGTTTGCTGTTTAACGTTAACGATAATATTCAAGGTCAAGTCCAGTATCTCAATGTTTTAGTGCCAGCTTGAGTAAGGATTTTTTATAAGATTTACATTATAATATTTAACCTGGTCAGACACTTCTTCACCTAGCCAGTGAGGGATAGAAAATTTTTCACTCTCACTTTTTAATTCAACTTCCGCGACAATAAGCCCTTTATTATCACCCGAAAATACATCTATTTCCCATTTGTGTTCTTCATGTATGACAATATGACGAATTTTTTCTACTAGCGGTTTCTCACATAATTCTTTCAATATTTTCTCAGCGTCTTCAAGTGGAATAGGATATTCGTATTCCTGACGGGTAATAGAAAGTGTCATACTCTTAATATTTATATTGGCCTTATTACCCTCTATGCGGATGCGCACAGACGATTTAGCTATGTCGGTACTGCCAGGTGCCAGTAAATAACCTTGTTTAAAATCAGTGCTGACCGAAACATGTTTCTTCCAGCTATCATTTTTCAACAGGAATTTTCTTTCTATTTCAATACCCATAATATGATTAGTATCTTTGCAGGCCTACCGAACAAACAATGCGATTGATTCCACGTGTGAAGTATGTGGGAACATATCAATAACGCCTACAGTCTGCATTTTATAACCATGTGTATTAATTAAAGCATCTGTATCACGTGCCAAGGTTGCAGGGCTACAAGAAACATAGACTATTCTTTCCGGTTTCAAATCGGCGACCATATCAATACACTCTTTTGCCCCACTTCTAGGTGGGTCTAGTAACACTTTGGAATATTTTTTACCACGCAACCAGGGTAAATCTTTCGTTTCTTCCATCAAGTTCGCAATATGATATTCTACATTTGAAATTTCATTACGCTCTGCATTTTCATTAGCACGGTCAACCAATGACTTTTCACCTTCCACTGCAACAACTGATCTCGCTGTTCTTGCAATTGGTAAAGTGAAATTACCGATCCCGCAGAATAACTCAAGCACATCATCGTTGTCGTTTAAATCTAACAATTCTAATGCTTGCTTAATCATAAGTGGATTAATAAACGGGTTAACTTGTGTAAAATCAATTGCTAGATGAACCAACTTAAGATCATAATCGGGTAAGCTATAACTCAGTTCCGATGCGTCTGGGTATAATAGAGCAACGGTCGTAGGACCTTTAGGTTGTAAATAAATATGATAATCTTTAGCTTTGCCTAACCGGGTTAAAATTTCCTTATCCTCATCCGTCAACTCGACCAAATTACGAAATACCAATGCACAGGCACTGTCGGAAATGGCAACTTCAATTTGTGCTATTTTGTCATAGCAGCTTAATTTAAGAATTGCGTCTGCAATCACTTCAAGATTTTTACCTACACGTGCATCAAGAACTTCACATGCATCCATGTTTACCAGGTAGCGACTGTGTTTTTCTCTAAAGCCAATATAAACTTTTTTCTTTGCTTTAACGAATCGCACTCCTAATCGTGCTTTATATCGATATTCCCAGGGCTGACTCTGGAGTGGTTCCAGGATTTCTACCGGCAAAGTTTTAGTCATTTTTTTTAAATTATCAAGCAACGACTTTTGTTTATAGGTAATTTGTTTTTCATGTTGTAAGTGCTGAAGTGAGCAGCCACCACAAATACCAAATGCAGCACATTTAGGCGTGACGCGTTCATCAGATGCTTCAATTATTTCATCTACGATAGCATCATCATACTGTCGTGTTTGCTTAAGGGCACTCATCTTTACCAACTCAGTCGGCAAGGCTCCCTCAACAAAAACCGCTTTACCATCAACATGTGTTATTCCACGACCATCATGCGACAGACTTTCTATTCTAACGGGATCCGGATATATGTTTTTTGTTTTAAAATGTCGTTGCTGCATTAAACTTCTACTCTATTAATTGTAATTACCACAACGCACATCAAGAACACTGAGGGTAAAGATAAAAGACTATCAAAGCCGAAATACATCCGTCGATAAGTAGCGATCACCACGATCACAAATTATAGTCACAATGATGGCATCTGAAACTTGTTTTGATAATTCAAGAGCGGCCGCTACTGCTCCTCCTGATGAAATACCACAGAAAATACCTTCTTTAGCGGCTAAATCACGCGTGGTATTTTCTGCATAAAGCTGTCCAACATCGATAATTTGATCAACCCGAGCTGCTTCAAAAATTGAAGGTAAATATTCCTTGGGCCATCTTCGAATTCCGGGAATACTTGCTCCTTCTTCCGGCTGAACGCCAACAATTTGAATATTGCTACTTTGTTCTTTCAGATAACGTGAGCACCCCATAATGGTGCCGGTGGTACCCATCGCACTCACAAAGTGAGTGACTTTGCCCAGAGTATCTCGCCAGATCTCGGGCCCGGTTGATTCATAATGTGCCAGCGGATTATCCATATTTGAAAACTGATCCAGAACAATGCCTTTATCCTCTTTTTGCATCTGCAAGGCGAGATCACGCGCGCCTTCCATACTTTGTTCTTTCGTTACCAAAATGATCTCGGCACCGTATGCTTTCATAGAAGCAATCCGTTCTATCGTCATATTATCAGGCATAACGAGAATCATTTTATAACCACGAATAGCGGCAGCCATCGCCAGTGCAATGCCGGTGTTACCACTGGTCGCTTCAATGAGAGTATCGCCTGGTTTGATGTCTCCTCGTTGCTCAGCATGTTTAATCATGCTCATCGCTGGCCGATCTTTTACCGAGCCTGCCGGGTTATTCCCTTCCAGTTTTACCAGAATTTGATTACCGTTACCCCCATCAAGACGCTGCAAGCGAACCAGGGGTGTATTACCTATGAAAGACTCTATTGTTGGAAACATATGATTTTAAACCACTATTATTCTAAAATTGATGATTTTATTGTGATAATCTTACACTAATTCTAGCGGAAAATGATGTGATTCTGATGAGTTTATTTGATAAAGATTTGGCACTAAAGCAAGCTGGGGATAATCTGGAGTTAGCAAAAGAATTACTTGAAATGTTAATAAATGATTTACCTGATTCCCAACAAGTTATCAACCAGGCACACAGCAATCACGACAAAGACGCATTCTGGAATGCGGTGCATAAAGTCCACGGTGGAACAGCCTATTGCGGCGTTCCCGATTTGAAATTAGCCTGTAAATCACTGGAAGATGAAATTAAAATAGCATATCCAAGTGAAGCCGCAGATAGTGCATGCAATATATTAAATGAAGAAATTAATCGGCTGCTGGAAAATGCACAAAAGCTTCTTGCCACGCTGTAAAAAATGCTAACTATTAACCAAGGTAACATAAGCAACAGCATAATCCTGTTCATCTGAGATACTCACATGACTCTCTTTTACACCGTGCAACTGTAGAAATTCTTTTGCTGTTTCTACAAAATTCAATATAGGCTTACCCAAAGGATCATGGGTGATAAAAATCTGTTTTAGTGTCACTCCATCCCTGAAACCTGTTCCCATCGCTTTGCTAGCGGCTTCCTTGGCCGCAAAGCGTTTCGCCAATAGTCTGGATGGTTCAGCATAACGGTGGTATTCAACAAGCTCTTCTTCGGACAAGATACGTTCAGCAAACTTGTCTCCGAACTTATCTATATTATCTTGCATTCGTTTAACCCGAACAATATCCGTACCAATACCAAAAATCATGCTTCAACCTTAATCGCTGCCGAAACCATTAAGCCCTTCATTTCAGCAACTGCGGTGCCTAATCCAGTGAAAACAGACTGAGCAATAATGGCATGACCAATGTTAAGTTCTTCTATGTCGGCAATCGCCGCAATCTTCTGTACATTATGGTAGTGTAAACCATGTCCGGCATTAACGTGTAAGCCCAGACTTTTTGCATACTGAACTGCGTCAACTATTTTATTATATTCCTCTTCCTGTGCAGTACTATTTTCGGCGTCAGAAAAATGACCGGTGTGAATTTCAATTACGGGCGCGCCGGCATCAGAGGCTGCTTTAATTTGAGTCTTATCGGCATCAATAAAAAGTGATACTCGGATGCCTGCGGTAGCCAGGCGTGCGCATGCATCTTTCATTTTTATAACCTGACCAGCCACATCCAGACCGCCTTCCGTCGTGAGTTCTTCACGTTTTTCAGGAACCAGGCAACAATCGGCAGGTTTGTACTTGATTGCAATTGCAATCATTTCATCTGTTACCGCCATTTCCAGATTCATTCTTGTTTGTAGAGTTTGGGATAACAACTCAATATCTCGTACTTGAATATGGCGACGATCTTCTCTTAGATGCACTGTAATAGAATCCGCACCGGCCTGTTCTGCAACGGCAGCTGCGTGTACGACTTCAGGATAAAGTGTGCCACGAGCCTGACGTAAGGTGGCCACGTGATCGATATTGACACCAAGTAACATTTGTATATCCCTTATAAAATTGTAGATTGAAATAGTGTGCGCGTTTTAAGTGGCTCTCCACCTAAGTGTTTTGCAATAATTGAACGCATTAGTATTTTAGCTTGTTTTAGTGTTTCGTTATCAGAGAAAATACCACGCTCTAATTCTAATAATGTTTTACCACTGACGCAGATACTATCATAATTAAATTGAAGCATACTGTTCTCAGCGTGAGTTTCGACACTGGATTCTGCTCTCACCGGCCCTTCAATGTCAGTCAGGGCGTAATAATAATTACTTTCGGCAACCACGTCTTCACCTGTTTGAGCATCCTGAGTTAACATTAGAGTGTATCCTGTCTCATGCAGTAAATATTTTTCGAATATTCTTAACACCGATTCAATATTCTGTTTAACCAGGAGTTTATCCAACGCTTCTACGTAATGATAAAATAACTCTGGATGAGGATCTTCCAGGGTAACAAAGCGTAATATTAATTCATTGAGATAATACGAACTGAGTAGAACCGAACCTCGTAATTGCAATTGACCGTTTAAAAAACTACGTTGCTGGAAATTGGCAAAATCAGCGTCGGTTAATGTATAAAGATCTCCCCGGCCACTCCAGGATAATAGCAAAGGAGTGAATACTTGTAATTTTCCTGCAAATGTTGATTTAAGGCGTTTGGCGCCTTTAGCAACAAAGCGAATCCGGCCAAATTCAGCGGTAAAAGCATCAACAAGTAAACTGGTATTTTGATATGCCGTTGTATGTAATACATAGGCGGGTTGCGAATAAATTCGCTGGTAAGTTGACTGTGACGAACTAAAATCCATTAGGCCAAAAGCTTATTGGGGCTAACGTTCATCTGATCCAGTCCTCATCAGTTCTTAAGCTCATCCGTGTAACCAAGTGATTTTAACATCTGTTCGTCGTCAGCCCATCCTTCCTTAACTTTAACCCATATCTCAAGAAAGACTTTTGAATCGAACATTTTTTCCATATCAATTCTCGCCTGAGTACCTACTTTTTTGAGTCTCTGACCTTCATGTCCGATAATAATTAATTTTTGATTTTTTCTTTCCACAAGAATGACAGCATTTATATTCAGTTGGCCATCAATATCTTCAAATTTTTCTATCATCACGGTTAAATCGTACGGTATTTCCTGACCTAACTGCCGCATTAGTTTTTCACGGATAATCTCTGCTGCAAAAAATTTCATACTCCGATCGGTAAATTGATCTTCAGGATAAATAGGCTCTGATATATCCAGTAATGATTCTACTTCTTTTTCCAAATCGATAATATATTTCCCTTTTAACGCGGACACTGGAAATATACCTTTAAATGGGTACATCACACTTAATTTTTGCATAAAGGGAAGTAATTTATTTTTGTCTTTTAACTGATCAACTTTATTAATAACTAATATAATTGGTTTAGTTGTGGATTTTAACTTATTAAAAACCCACTCATCTTTTTCAGTCCAAACGCCTGCTTCAACTAAGAACAAAACTACATTTACATCATCAATAATACTATGAGCAGCACGATTCATATAACGATTCATTGCTCTTGGACTATCTTTATGCACTCCAGGAGTATCCACATAAATAGCCTGCACATTTTCAGTTGTTTTAATACCAAGTATTTGATGGCGCGTTGTTTGAGGTTTACGCGAAGTAATACACAGCTTTTGGCCCAATATATAATTAAGCAATGTCGATTTACCGACATTAGGGCGACCAATAATCGCCACATAGCCGCAACGAAAATTGTTGTTATTTTTAGCCGTCATTTATTTATAAGCTCCAGAATTTTTTGTGCAACTTGCTGTTCAGCAAAACGGCGGCTTTTACCCTTACCTTGAATCACTTTATTGACAACCTCGACTTGAGCATCGACAGTAAAAATTTGATCATGAGACTTACCTTCAATAGAAACAACGGTATATACAGGTAATGGATGATTGCGAGCTTGTAAATATTCCTGCAAGCGTGTCTTGGGATCTTTATTCACCTCAAGCGGATCAATCTCATTTAAGCGTTCTTTAAATTGCATAAGAATGAAGGTTTCAGCCTCTTTGATTCCACCATCAAGATATATTGCACCAATCACAGCTTCAAATGCATCTGCTAATATTGAAGCACGACGAAATCCGCCACTCTTCAATTCACCACTACCTAAATTAATGAAATCACCTAAACCAAGAGTTTTCGCCAACTTGGATAAAGTTGCACCTTTAACCAAACTCGCTCTTAAACGGCTTAGTATACCCTCGTCACTTGTTGGAAATTTTGAATATAACTCTGTAGAAATGACCAGGCTTAAAACCGAGTCACCAAGAAATTCAAGACGCTCATTATTAACCGAGGCGGCACTTCGGTGAGTTAATGCCGACTCAAGTAAGCTAATATCAGTAAAAGTATAGCCTATTAGTTGAGAAAACTTTTCGTTACTGTACATGGAAGAATCAGGGAAGAGTTACTTCACTGTTAAATGAAACAACAAAATCTAGATTTCCTAAAACATTTTCACGTATCTCGTAATCGACTTCGACTAACGTTTTTCCTTTTTTTCTACTCACATAAATATCATCGCCAGTAACAGAATAAACCGAGTTAAGATTTAATTTTGTCAAGAGTGATTTCTTGATTGCTTTTGGTGAAGTTTTTACAAGTTTACTATCCTCCGCCAACGAGGCAACCGCCTGCTTAACACTATATCCGTCAATGTAGATTGGGATTAAGCGAATAAAAAATATAATAACCATAATGGCCAAAGCAATGATCAGGAACCAGCTAATTGCCGTTAATCCGCGTTGTTTTGAAATAGATTGCATAACTCGCTCCGACTAAATCAGTAAATTTTATTTTATTAAGCTGATTCTTTGCCATTTAGGCCAATGATTCCAGCCTTGAAAATTCATCCAGATAGCAAAGGCACGACCTTTTAAATTCTCGTCCGGTACAAAACCCCAAACCCGACTGTCATTGCTATTATCCCGATTATCGCCCATTACAAAGTAATGCTCTTGCGGTACTGTTGTGACTAAATCAAAATGTGCAGGGTTAGAACTCAATTGCATTTCATGCTGATAGCCTGCTAATCCTTCTTGATAACGGGTGTATTCAGTGAAACCAAAGGTTGAACGTGAAAGTTCCGTCGATTTAATAAGTTCACCATTCAAGTATAGTTGTTTATTATGGTATGCAATCTCGTCACCAGGTAAACCTACAACACGTTTGATATAATCTATGTCAGGATTCTCGGGGAATCGAAACACAACAACATCACCCCGTTTGGGATTCCCTAAATCCAGAATTTTTTTATTGATCACGGGAACGCGTAACCCATAACTGAATTTACTCACTAAAATAAAGTCACCAATTTCCAGGGTAGGAATCATCGATCCTGAAGGTATCTTAAAAGGCTCAACAACAAAACCTCTTAAAATTAATACAATGAAAAAGACCGGGAACAGGAACTTGGAATATTCAACCAAAAAAGGCTCTGAGCTTTCACTCGTTACTCCATCCCGTTCACGCCCGGTATCTTCAACCAGCTCATTTTCTTCTGAGCGACTACGTGCAAAAAATACAATGTCTAATAACCAAATAACACCTGTAACAAGTGCCCCTAAAGCTAATACTAATGAGAAATCTACCGTCATTTATCTTTTCCTACATGTAAAACAGCTAAAAATGCATCCTGAGGTAATTCTACGCTACCCACTCGCTTCATCCGTTTTTTACCTTCTTTTTGTTTTTCTAAGAGTTTACGTTTACGTGATACATCACCACCATAACACTTTGCTGTCACATTTTTGCGTAATGCCTTCACATTTGTACGAGCCAGTACTTTAACGCCAATTGCAGCCTGAATTGCCACATCAAACATCTGACGTGGAATAATCTCTTTCATTTTCTCTGTTAACTTCCGACCATGTGGAACCGCTTTATCACGGTGCACAATAACCGCTAATGCGTCTACTTTTTCTGCATTAATCAGAATATCTAATTTAACCAAATTTGCTTGTTGAAAACGAGTAAAAACATAATCTAATGACGCATAGCCTCTACTCACTGATTTGAGCCTATCAAAGAAATCCAGTACAATTTCGTTTAATGGTAATTCAAACACAATGCTGACTTGCTTGCCAAGATATTGTATATCTTTTTGTGAGCCGCGTTTTTCAATGCATAAGGTTATCACATTGCCAACGTAATCTTGAGGCACCAAAATAGTAGCCGTCACAATCGGTTCGCGGATTTCGGCAATATGGACTTGGTCAGGCAAATCTGCAGGATTATCAATAGTAACAATCTCGCCTTTATTTGTTTTTACTTCAAAGATTACCGTTGGAGCCGTTGTAATAAGATTTAAATCATATTCTCGCTCTAACCTTTCCTGAACAATTTCCATATGGAGCATGCCAAGGAAGCCACAGCGAAAACCAAACCCTAGCGCTTGCGAGGTTTCAGGCTCATAGAATAATGCGGCATCATTCAACCTGAGTTTGGCCAAGGCCTCGCGTAAATCTTCATAATCATCACCCTCTACAGGAAATAATCCGGCAAATACCTGTGGCTGCACCGCTTTAAAACCCGCTAAAGCATGCTCGGCAGGCTTCCCGGTTGACGTAATGGTATCACCAACAGGGGCACCATCTATTTCTTTGATACCAGCAATAATATAGCCAACTTCACCGGCCTTTAATATATCCTTAGGGGTTCGTTTTGGAGTAAAGACCCCAACTTGATCAACCATGTAGTTTCGACCTGCCGCCATCATACTTATTTTCTGCTTGGCCTTTATAGATCCCTGCATTATCCTGACAAGTGAGATGACACCCACATAGCTATCGAACCATGAGTCAATAATCAAAGCTTGCAGTGGTGCCTCTATATCTCCTTTTGGTGGCGGAATTCTCTCAACCAGCATTTCTAATAAGGCATCAATTCCAATACCCGATTTTGCACTCACATGAAGTGCGTCATGTGCCTCAATGCCAATAATATCTTCTATTTCCTGACTTACTCTCTCAGGCTCTGCCGCAGGTAAATCAATTTTGTTGAGGACAGGAAGCACTTCAAGCCCCTGCTCGATTGCGGTATAGCAGTTTGCAACACTCTGGGCTTCGACACCCTGTGATGCATCAACAACCAGTAATGCACCTTCACAGGCAGCCAGAGAGCGGGAAACTTCATAACTGAAATCAACATGGCCCGGTGTATCAATAAAGTTAAGCTGATAGGTTTTGCCATCTTTTGCATGATAATCAAGCGTGACGCTCTGGGCTTTAATCGTAATCCCTCGCTCTTTCTCGATATCCATTGAATCCAGTACTTGCGCCTGCATATCACGAGCACTTAAGCCACCACAAATCTGTATAAAACGATCTGCGATTGTGGATTTTCCGTGATCAATATGAGCAATAATTGAAAAATTACGTATGTGGGACAAGTCTGACAATTCGGTAACACCTTGATATGTATAAAAAAAGCGCGAATTCGCGCTTAGTATATTATTAATTAGTTTTAGGCTGGCCTTTATATGCCAGCTTAACAAACCCTAAAAAGCGCGCTATTGTACCTAATTTATGCTCTTGCCGAAATAAACATCGATCAGATCAGTATCCAGAAAGTAATGACAGATAATATTCTCTTCAAAGGTTACAACCGGCACCATGGAACCGTAGCGCAGTTCCAGATGATCATTATATGAAATCTCAATGGTTGAAAAGGTATAGGGCTTCTTAGAGCAAAATTGCGCCAGTTCATCAACTAAAGCGTCACACAGATGGCAGCCTTCTCGTGTGTATACAACAAGCGCTGTTTTATCCATATCCATGTGATTGGTGGTATTAAAAACCGTTATTTTGGAATTTTTATCGCTAAAAATATCGGTGATTTATTGCGCTGAATGAGGACCGGAACCGATTTTCCTTTAGGTAAACCTTTTAGCACGTTTTTAAATTCCTTAACCGAATTAATATCCTGATAATTAAGTTTAAGTAATATATCTCCAGCTTTTAAACCTGCATTTCTTGCCGGGCCATCAATAATGTCCTTCACTAAAACACCACGCTTATCCATTCCATATTGTTGGCGTTGTTCGCTCGTTATATCAATAACCGTCATGCCTAGCTTATTCGTCTGCATTTTTTTAGTAGTCTTGCGACCATCAGCGAGTTGTTCCTGATTGGGTAATTCAGAAATTTTAACAACTAATGTTTTAGATCTACCTTCTCGAATAACCTTAACCTCAACTTTCTTGCCAATTTCAGTTGTTCCGACGGCTAAAGGTAAATCGGAAGATCGATAGATTTCTTTACTACCATATTTAAGAATAACATCACCAACCTTAAAACCAGCATCTTCGGCAGGACTATTTTCTAGAACCTGTAAAACCGCAGCACCACGAGGTTGCTTCATACCAAATGATTCGGCCAGTTCACGATTCACTTCCTGAATTAATACACCTAACCAGCCACGAGTAACATGGCCATCTTTCTTTATCTGTTCAACAACATTCATTGCAACATTAATCGGGATTGAAAAAGACAAGCCCATAAATCCACCGGTACGGGTATAAATTTGCGAATTTATACCGATAACTTCACCTTTTAAATTAAATAAAGGTCCACCAGAATTTCCAGGGTTAATTGCAACGTCCGTTTGAATAAACGGCACATAATTACTATTTGGTAAATTGTTACGCCCAATAGCACTCACTACACCCACTGATACCGAATGATCAAAACCAAATGGTGAACCAATGGCCATCGCCCATTCACCTACTTTAAGTTTTTCAGAGTTACCTATCTTTACAACCGGTAATGAATCGGCATCAATTTTAAGTAATGCAATATCTGAACGTTCATCACTACCAATTAGTTTTGCAATAAGTTCGCGACGATCAGATAAACGAACTAAAATCTCATCAGCACCTTTAATAACATGATGGTTCGTAACGATGTAACCATCCGCATCAACAATAAAACCTGAACCCAATGATTGAGTGTTGAATTTTTCTGAATTTCCGCGTTCTTCAAAAAATTTCTTGAATAATTCATTCCAGGGAGAGCCTTCAGGCATGTCAGGAATTTTCAAACCATGCGGTAAATTTTGATGAGCCTTTACTATTTGTTTAGTACTAATATTTACAACTGCTGGACTATTATCCTTAACAAGTTCGGTAAAATCCGGAAGTTCAATCGCTACTGCCACGGTCACGTATAAAAATGAAAAACAAACGAGTGCGATTTTATTGAAATTAAATTTAAACAAAATAAAGCTCCTAAATAGTTTTAGATACTAAATTAATGGATACTGCTTTTGGAATGATTTTAATTAAAGTCGGTTGAAAAAAACTACTCTTATTCTTTTCTTTCTTATCTAATATAATACGAGACATTCGACTTCCGGCAAATAAGCCAATAATTGCTGCGATGATTGAAACTATTTCTGAATATTGTCCAGAGATAAGAAAATCGGCTGCAATAGCAAAAACTATCATCATAAACAACGGAAAAAAATACAAATAAAATGAAGCTTGCAGAATTGCCGATTCGTTTAAGCCAACAATGACATCATCATTTTTTCTTGCCTCTATTGTATTGGGTATAGATAACTGTAAGGGTTTAAGATTAAAAATGTTATCAAGTAACGACTTACCACAACCAGCTTTAGCCGAACAAGATCCACACGCAGTTTGACGTCTTACTTCAATAACAGCATGGTTATTCTCTATACGTAAAACTGTTGCAGATTGTTCTATCATATCTATTTTATCTGATAGACTGAATCACACATCATCTTCACAGTAGCATTGGTCACTTCTCCCACTACTGTTACATGAATGTTATTTTCCAAGCCACGCCCACACGCATTTATGGCGCCCATCTGAGAATCGCCCGTAATTTGATCATTATTATTACTGTGCTTCTCAATAAATACCGAGACTGAAGAAAGGCCATCGGAATACATTAATTGTTCAATTGCAATGCCACTACGTGGCATAACGTGCCTTCGATTCATATCAGCATTAAATCCACTCGGTAAATGTTTCACTCTCCAGCTACTTGAGACATTTTTTTCTTCTTTTTTATCCTGACCTGATTCATACCAGGTGAAATTTTGCCCTGAGATCGACGGCTTGAGTAATTTTTCGGGGATATTTTCCATATAGTCAATCTGCGTAAACATAAACTTTTCAATCGTTTGCTTAGTCTCATCCATCAAATGTGTTTTGAGTAATAAGCCCGTTTTATCATCTATCCAAAGAGCGTGGCCATATCGAAATTGGTCTTTAGGTTCAATAATAATTTTCTGCGCAGTATGTCCTGCAACAGTTTCCTTGCCCGCTAAATAGAAAGTGTAATTACGCGATAATTCACTTACCTTGACAGGAAATGCTGGTGGGAATTTTGACTTGGGTCTGTTTTTTTCGACCGTGACAGACTTACTATCAGGTAAAATACAAGTAACAGAATTTTTACTTCGAATCACTTCTCTACCTGTACCATCTAAGGATAAGAGTCGCTCACGCTCACCATTAGCATCTGCACTATGGATTATTCGCATTGAACTTAAGTTGTTTTTTTGACCGTAAACAAAAATACCCTGGTAATTAACCGTATGAGCTGCCTGATGCATTTTTGATAACCAGTTTTCAACTACATCGATATTATCAGCTTTACTATTCCCGCTGCCGTTGCTTTCTGGGGCGGCAAAAACATGACCAGAAAGGACAACAAGTAAACTCGACGTTAAAATTAAAAACTTATTTTTCATGCACAATTCGTTCAGCAGGAGTAACACTTACAATTCGCATGTAAGGCATAACACCTTGCATTTTACCCGTCATCGAGTATTCATAGTGATTGACAAGATAACTACTTAATTTAGATTCTTTAGCTTTATTCAATCGTAACGTAACCGGCTTGATATCGGTTGTGCCTAATGTCGCCAGATTGATCCTGGCGTTATTCACCGTTGCACTAGTAGCGCTGGCAATATTCGTTGCCGACTCAAGTTGCGACACTTGCATTTTTTGAACACCTAAAATTGCAACCATTGCAACCGTAGCAGCCACAGCAACACCTGTAATTTGCTTAACCACTTTTTTGGAAAAGCTGTGTAAAATACGCGGGGCTAAAATTGTTGGTTCGTTATCAATTTTCGCGCTCAATTGCGTAAACCAGCTACTGTCTACTTTATAATGCTCACGATCATTTAAAACATCGCTGACAAGATTGTATCTTGCCCATTTTGCCTTCGCTTCTTTGTCATTCGACAGTGAACCTATTAAGGCTTCGTCAAGCACTTGTTCATCATCAATTAATGATGAAATTTTTTCGTTTACTTTTTCTGTCATCGAATCGCTCATAATGTTTCTCTCACGTTTCATTTGTATTCTTGGTTAAAACCATTACTCATTAAATCCATCATTCAACTAATTATCGGCTTAATCTAGTAAAGGTTTAAGTTTTAAATCGATTGACTCACGTGCCCGAAAAATGCGTGATCTCACTGTACCGATTGGACACTCCATCACTTCAGCAATTTCTTCATAACTCAAACCATCTAATTCACGTAATGTAATAGCCAATCGTAAATCTTCTGGTAGTTGTTCAATTGCATTAAAAACTATTTCACCAATTTCATTTGTTAATGCAATTCGTTCAGGTGATGCTTGATCTTTCAAAGAAGAATCACCTTCATAATACTCTGCTTCAGTTGCATCAACATCACCATTAGGTGGACGACGCTTTCTAGCAACTAAATGATTCTTTGCTGTATTAATTCCTATCCGGTAAAGCCATGTATAAAAAGCACTATCACCTCTAAAATTCGGTAGCGCGCGATAGGCTTTGATGAAAGTCTCTTGCGCTAAATCCTGAACTTCCGAAAAATCGTTAACAAACCGCGAAATCACGTTCATAATACGTTGTTGATATTTAATAACCAACAAGTCAAAAGCGCGTTTGTCACCTTTTTGCACACGTTCAACTAACTGCAAATCAGTTGCTTTATCCGACATCTAATTACTCTCCAGACAAACGTAATTGAAGGTAATTGATTGTCTGATAATGAGACCAACATTCCTGAGGATAGTTCTAATAATAAGTATTTTTTTTATTGTATGAATCATTTAAAGTTTGCTATGTATCAATATCTAGGCATTCTATTACAATTCATACCAAACTATCCATTTTAATCAGGTGCTCCAATGAATTCCCCGAAGCTATAGCCTAAATTTTATTGCAAGCCAGGCTATAAAACGCGATGATTGTATTATGAACATTAAAAAGATGATGAAGTCACTCACTAACTCTCAGGAACATTTAAATGCCGATGTTCTGATTATTGGTGGTGGTGCAGCAGGTCTTAGTGCCGCTCTTCGCCTTGCCGATACACATCATATCCAATTGATAACTAAAGGAATTTTAACGGAGAGCTGCACTATGTATGCCCAGGGTGGGATTGCTGCCGTTCTAGATAGAGATGATTCTATAGAATCACATGTAAACGATACACTCGATGCAGGAGCAGGTTTATGCAACATTGATATCGTTAAATTTACTGTCGAGCATGGTAAAGAGAGTATTCGCTGGTTAGTTGATCAAGGTATTAAATTTACACGCTCTGAAGCCGGTACCAATACCGATTCCTATCACTTAACTCGCGAAGGTGGCCACAGTCACCGGCGTATAATTCATGCAACCGACGCAACCGGTCGAGCAGTTGAAACCTCACTTGCTGCGATGGCGCAAAAACATGAAAATATCGAGATCTTTGAAAATCACATTGCGGTTGATTTAATAACCCAGAGTAAAGTTAACCCTACAGTTGAAAAACGCCAACACAATCGCTGCCTGGGTGCTTATGTATTGGATCGAAACAAAAGCCAGGTGAAGGTTTTCCATGCGAAATTTGTCATTTTAGCGAATGGTGGTGCTAGTAAGGTATATCTGTACACAACGAACCCTGATACCGCCACCGGAGATGGGATTGCAATGGCCTGGCGAGCAGGCTGCCGTATCGCTAATATGGAATTTAACCAGTTTCATCCCACCTGTCTTTATCATCCCGAGGCGAAGTCCTTCCTTATTACCGAAGCCCTCCGTGGTGAAGGCGCTAAATTGCTCCTACCCAATGGCACCGCCTTTATGCATAAGTTTGATAAACGCGCCGAGCTTGCGCCTCGCGATATTGTGGCACGCGCAATCGATCATGAGATGAAACGCCTGGGTGCGCAAAATGTATTACTTGATATTTCACATAAATCAGTTGATTTCATAAAACGTCATTTTCCAACAATCTATGATCGCTGTCTTGAATTTGGTTTTGATTTATCTAAAAAACCCATCCCGGTGGTACCGGCCGCACACTATACTTGTGGTGGTGTAATGACGAATATACATGCTCAAACCGATGTAGCCGGATTATATGCAGTAGGTGAAGTGTCCTTTACCGGATTGCATGGCGCAAACCGAATGGCAAGCAACTCGATACTTGAATGCCTAGTATTTGCACAAGCCGCCAGTGAACATATAAAACAACAAAAAGATATTCCAATACCGAAAAAGCTTCCAGAATGGGATGAAAGTCGCGTGACGGATTCCGATGAAGAAGTTGTAGTTACCCATAACTGGGATGAACTGCGGCGCTTCATGTGGGATTACGTTGGTATAGTACGAACCGATAAACGCTTAAAAAGAGCACAAAGTCGGGTTAATTTATTGAAACAGGAAATAACCGAATACTACGGTAATTTCCGTATCACGAACGATTTAATCGAATTAAGAAACCTCGCCGACACCGCCAGTTTAATAATAGAATCAGCTATTCAACGTAAAGAAAGCCGTGGTTTGCACTATACCCTCGACCATCCAAAAACATCGAAAGACAAAGTAAACACCATCCTTACTCCAGCAAATTATAAAGCCAATAGCGATGTTGAAATACTAACGACCATTAGCACCTAGATTTCAGCTTTGCATTAAGAATAAAAGGTAAGGCAACTCGCAATTGTTTAAATGATTCCTTTGGCAACATATCTTTAAAAATAGGAACACTTCTTTTGCGTGATTGGCCAATTTTGAAATGCAGAACTATCAACCATTCCGTAATCATATAATCTGCTTCTATTGAAACCAACAAGGGTTTTGATTCGTACCCTAGAATCCACATTCCGTCTTGACGACATTTGATCATTTTCAAATCAGATAGTTGTTTATAATATAAGATATTACAATAAAAGCTAAAGCAGACTAATAAACCTATTATAATATTTATACTGAAATGGAAGTAAATAAACTGTGTAACACTTGTTAGTGCAAGCAGGTGTAAACCAGTAATAAGGCCAAGAAAAATTTTAGAACGGCTAAAAGTCAGGATTGGTAGCGAGACGAACTTGTTTAGTGACATCAGCGATATCCTTATCGTAGGGAATAACCCGCCCCATTAAATAATCCAGTAACATTTGATCCGGCGTTTCCAATAAATCGGAAAATGCCTGTTGCTGTTGCGGGGTGAGCTGCATATAAGCTTTATCCATAAAGCTTTCTAAAAAAATATCCAGCTCCAACATACCACGCCGACACTGCCAGCGTAAACGTGCGAGTTCTGCTTGATCCTTTTCTGGTTTTAAAGTATTCATAATAGTTTTATTAAGTGATCGTCTCACGGATAGCGAGAAGGTGGAGTACAAGGCGGAAGTTAAATTTAAAAGCGGAGTTTACGTAGAGTAAATGAGCATTTTAAATTTAGCTTCCAACGCCGTAATCTGCCTTCTCGCTATTCGTGAGTTAGAACATGTCTTTTAGCATCATGTCTTTTATGCCATTTATGGCTTTTGTCGGATTCAGATTTTTCGGACAAACATTCACACAATTCATAATTGAATGACATCTAAATAATTTATACGGCCCTTCTAACTCTGCCAGACGTTGGGGTGTAGCTTGATCGCGACTATCAGCGAGGAAACGATAAGCTTGTAATAATGCCGCCGGGCCACGGAATTTATCCGGGTTCCACCAGAATGACGGGCAAGCAGTTGAACAGCATGCGCATAAGATGCACTCATATAGCCCATCGAGTTTTTCACGTTGTGCTGGTGTTTGCAGATACTCAACTTCAGGAACAGGGTCGTTTACAGTTAAATAGGGCTTGATTGAGCGGTAATGGTGGAAAAACTGCCCCATATCAATAATTAAATCCCGGATAACCGGCATGCCGGGTAAAGGTCTAATTTCAACAGGTTGCTTTAATTCATGCGCCCTGGTCAAACAGGCCAGGCCATTTTTACCGTTGATATTCATGCCATCGGAACCACAAACGCCCTCACCACATGAATGGCGAAAAGACAGCGTTTCATCAACGGCTTTAAGTTTGATTAAAGCATCTCGTAACATCATATCCGGAGTCACATTTTCCAGGACATAATCTTGCATATACGGTTCTTTATCCGTTTCTGGATTGTAGCGATAAATTTTAAATCGCATTGATATATTATTTGCGCTTGTCATATATTAGCTATCTTGTATTAGTTTTCCGGAATGAGTAGTTACGTTAATAAACACGTGGCTTAGGTGGAAAGGTTTCAACAGTCATAGGTTTTAAACGAACTGGCTTATACTCGAGACGGCGTCCCTCTTTAAAGAAAAGTGAATGTTTCAACCAGGTTTTGTCATCTCGATCCGGGAAATCAATCCGGGAATGCGCTCCGCGACTCTCTTCACGATGTAATGCCGCTGTTACTGTTGCTACGGCAATATCAACAAGATTTTCCAGTTCCATCGCTTCAATGCGCGCAGTATTAAATATTTTACTATGATCTTTTAAACGCACATTCTGTAAACGACTTTCTATTTGTAATACCTGATTCAGACACTCTTGCAATACAATTTTAGTTCTAAACACGCTGCAATTTTTTTCCATGATGGTTTGCAACTCATCTTTAAGTTGAGGAACGGATTCGCCCTCGCCTGTTTGATCCCAGCGTCGTAAATGTGCCATCGCTTTTTCAACACTCGCTTCATCAATTGCTCGATGATAACGATTTTCTTTTAAGTATTTAATTATATGATTACCCGCAGCACGGCCAAACACCACGATATCCAGTAATGAATTTCCGCCCAGGCGATTGGCGCCATGTACCGAAACACATGCACATTCACCGACGGCATATAATCCGGGAATTGCCTCTTCACCGGTATCAACCGGTACAACGACTTGTCCGTAACGATCCGTTGGGATACCACCCATGGTATAATGCGCTGTCGGGAATACAGGAATGGCTTCTTCAGATGGTTCAATATGTAAAAAAGTTCGGCTGGTTTCACAGATACCAGGAAGACGTTTTTCCAAAACATCCTTACCAAGATGGTCTAATTTAAGCATAACGTGATCGCCATTCGGCCCACAACCACGTCCCTCACGTACTTCCGTAGCTATGGAACGACTGACGACATCGCGACTGGCTAAATCTTTTGCATGCGGAGCGTAACGCTCCATAAAACGTTCACCGTCTTTATTAACTAAATAACCACCTTCACCGCGTGCACCTTCGGTAATAAGCATACCGCGACCGGCAATACCGGTCGGATGAAATTGGAAAAACTCCATGTCTTCCAGGGGAATGCCGGCCCGTAAAGCCATCGCTAAACCATCGCCAGTATTAATTTTGGCATTGGTATTGGTTCTAAACAGTTGCCCTGCACCACCCGTTGCAAGCAAGGTAGTTTTAGCTTCAATTATTAGTGGCTCACCCGTTTCAATTTCTAAAACTAACGCACCTAATATAAAACCATTCTGATCTTTTATAAGATCAATCGCAAAAAATTCATCAAAGAAATGTGTCTTGGCTTTTATATTTTGTTGATACAGGGCATGTAAAATCGCATGGCCTGTTCTATCAGCTGCTGCACATGTTCGTGCCGCTTGTTCTCCACCAAAATTCTGACTCTGACCACCAAATGGACGTTGATAAATTTTGCCATTATCAAGGCGAGAAAATGGTACACCTTGATGTTCCAGTTCAATCACCAAATGCGATGCTGCACGACACATATACTCAATGGCGTCCTGATCACCTAAATAATCACTACCCTTAATGGTGTCATACATATGCCAATGCCAATTATCGGGAAGAACATTGGATAAAGCCGCATTCATACCGCCTTGCGCTGCAACGGTGTGCGAGCGGGTTGGAAATACTTTTGACACCACAGCAACTTTCAGGTCAGCCTGCGCTAATTGCAATGCAGCGCGCAAGCCACCCCCACCCGCACCAATAACTAGTGTGTCAAATTTTCTTATAGGTATACTCAAAGCTTCACCAACGTAAATAAAATATAACTAACCCATACCGCCATACTGATTAAAAACAACATTAATAAATTTAACATCAATACGCGTGCTATTGCATTGTGTACGTAATCAAGAATTACATCCCGAATACCAACCCATGCATGAACCATAATCGCAATAAAAAATAATAAAACAAGAATGTTTGTGACTGGTGCGTAAAACAGGCTTTGCCATGAGTAGAAGGAAGAAATGCTATTGAATAGTAAAAATCCTATTACAACAAATAAACAAGCAACGATATATATCGCTGATAGTCGTTGCAAAAACCAGGCACGGTAGCCACTTGCTTGCCAACTCATACCACCACCTTAAAAACGAGCGTTACAAATGTAATAACAACTAAGATTTGAACCAGCCAAGCTGCTTTAAGTGCCACATATCGAGATATGGCAATATCCATATCTAATAATAGAAAACGTACACCTGCGAAAAAATGATGTGTTATAGCCCAAAGCAGAACAATACTAATAAATTTACCAAAATCGGAACGAACAATTGATAAGGCATAATTAAAACCTTCGACGCTATTAAGCGAGTTTGATAATAACCATAAAATATAGGGGATTGACAAAAACAGTACAATTCCAGAAACTCGGTGTAATATAGAAACCACCGCCGTAACAGGCATTCTGATTTTTAGTAAGTTTAAGTTTTTAGGTCTTTTGTTTTTTATTATATTCATTTGAATGTAAGTGTAGAACAAATCATCAGCGCGTCCAGTCATTTATTAAACCTTTTCAATATCTTGAAATAGATATTTCAGGTAGTTTAAAATTGGGCGGAATCTATCCAATCACCTCCAAATAGTGGATTAATAATTTTATGCAACAAAATTGGCAAGTATTCTTAACTCAACAAGGTGCGACAATCGTAAATAACAGCGTATCCCACTTTAACGCTTTAGAAATGGAACTGGAATACTCTAACACAACAACCATCCTTTGTGATTTATCGCATTACTCTTTGATACGAGTAACGGGGGCTGAGACAACAAACTTTTTGCAAGGGCAATTAAGTAATGATATTAATCATGTTACTGATACTCGCACTCAAATGAGCGCGTACTGCAGTCCCAAAGGTCGGGCTTTGGCCCTGATGCGTATATTCAAATTTGATGATGCGTATTTTCTTAGTCTGCCCAGCGAAATTGCAGATAAAACCATAAGTCGCTTAAAAATGTTTATCATGCGCAGTGATGTGACAATGGAGGATGTTACTGAACAATACTTCCATTTTGGTGTTAGCGGAAAGGAAGCTGCTAAAAATTTGAAAAATGCGCTTGATATTCCAGCCTTACCTGTAAACCCTGATGAAGCATGCGATGCTAATGACCTAAGTATCCAAAAACTAGCTGGAGACCCGGAGCGATTCGAGTTATTCGGTTCTATCAATAACGCAATCCCAGTTTGGGAAAAACTCAAACACCTCTGCCAACCGGTGGGTCAAGGCATTTGGAATCTTCAAGGTATTAATGCTGGGATTCCAGAAGTTTTAGCTAATACCTCTGATACATTTGTACCTCAAATGCTCAATTTACAGCTCCTAAATGCCGTTAATTTTCAGAAAGGTTGTTATCCTGGCCAGGAGATAGTCGCTCGAACCAAGTATCTTGGTAAGCTTAAAAAACGTCTCTATCTTATTGAAATTAAAACAAATAATTCTGTAGAGATTGGCTCAGATCTCTATGAAAGTGGTGCTAATCAGCAAAGTATCGGTAAAGTTGTCTTGGCTGAAATGAGCTCAGCGAACACCTACCGCGCTTTAGCTGTGCTACGAATATCGGCTTTAGACAATCAACCACTTTTCCTGTCAGACAAATCCGGGCCGCAGTTAACGCTATTAGAAATGCCTTATAATTTAGATGAAGATAATACTTAAGCTCGCATAACAGCGGCCGATATAGACTCTAGTTATTTCTAAACTTTCGTAGGTAGAGACGCATGTCGAGTGCTATAGCAGAAGATTTTATAGATCAGTTATTAAATGATCTAGATAAAGATACTTTAGTTCTTCCAACATTGCCGGAAGTCGCGATACGTGTACGAGATGCACTCGCCGATGAAGAGCAATCGCTGGCCGATGTGAGTAAGGTTATAACAACGGATGCCGCTTTATCCGCTCGACTTATTCAAGTATCAAATAGTCCTTTGCTCAGAACTTCTAACCCCATCGACAGCGTAGAAACAGCCGTGACCCGAATGGGAAGTAACATGGTTCGCAATCTGGTAACCAGTATTGTAATGGAACAGATGTTTCAAGCCACGTCTGATGCCACTGATTCACGATTGCGTAACTTATGGGAACACAGTATACAAGTTGCGGCTATATCAAGTGCCTTAACATCTCAATTTACAAAATTAAAACCTGACATTTCATTATTGGGTGGACTTGTTCATGATATTGGCGCTTTGCCTATTCTTAGTCGCGTTGAAGATGTCCCTGAAATATTAAATGATGAGGAATTGCTTGATAAAGTGATTTCCGAAACACATTGTCGTATTGGCCAACGGATTCTGGACAAATGGAATTTTCCACCAGAATTGGTCGCCGTTGCGGCTGAGCATGAAAACTTATCTCGTAATTCCGGTGGTGACATTGATTACGTCGATATTATTATGGTGTCGAACTTACAAAGTTTAATTGGCAGTAAGCATCCTCATACAAAATTAGATTGGAACACAATCCCGGCGTTTAAGAAAATGGGCTTAACCGCTGACGTTAATGTAATCGAAATGGATGAAACCAGTGGAGCAATTGCAGCAGTACAAAGTGCCCTAACTAATTAGATTTAACTCAGGACTTGATTGCACACAATAAAGACTAAAGACGCATATGTGGAAATAACAATACATCACGGATAGATGGCGAATCAGTAAATAACATTACCAGTCGATCAATACCAATACCTTCACCTGCTGTCGGTGGCATACCGTGTTCTAATGCTACAACGTAATCTTCATCAAAGAACATGGCTTCATCATCACCCGCTTCTTTCTCTTGTACTTGCGCTTTGAAGCGTTCAGCTTGATCTTCTGCGTCATTTAACTCGGAAAATCCATTTGCAATTTCACGCCCACCAACAAAAAATTCAAAGCGATCAGTCACAAATGGATTATCATCATTACGTCGCGCAAGCGGTGAAACTTCTGTTGGATAAGCAGTAATAAAGGTAGGATTCATTAAACGATGCTCAACGGTTTTTTCAAAGATCTCTATTTGAATTTTCCCAAGACCATAAGAATCTTTTAAAGGGATACCGAGGCGTGACGTAATAGCTTTAGCGTGATCAATATCATCTAACTCGGCTTCAGTAATATCCGAATTAAATTGCATTATCGATTCTTTAACCGTCATTCTATCGAATGCCTTGCCAAAATCAAATTCCTCATCCTGGTATTTAATTTTTGTTTGCCCAACAACATTCTCAGCAATTGAGCGCAGCATGGCTTCGGTTATATCCATTAAATCTTTATAATCAGCATAGGCTTCATAAAATTCAATCATCGTAAATTCAGGATTATGTCGTGATGATAAACCTTCATTTCTAAAATTACGGTTAATTTCAAATACTTTTTCAAAACCACCAACAACCAGACGTTTCAGATATAGTTCAGGTGCGATTCGAAGATACAATTCCATATCAAGAGCATTATGGTAGGTCGTAAAAGGTTTTGCGGTTGCACCACCGGGAATAACTTGCATCATGGGTGTTTCAACTTCGAGGAAGTCTTTCTTGATTAGAAATTCACGAATATGCGACACTATTTTTGAGCGCATTTGGAAAGTCTCGCGAGATTCCTGATTCATAATTAAATCCAGATAGCGCTGACGATAACGAATTTCCTGATCGGTTAAACCATGAAATTTTTCCGGCAAAGGACGCAGTGATTTAGTTAGTAATCGAATCTCTTCGACTTTTACGGATAACTCACCCTTATTGGTTTTATACATAGTGCCTTCGGCAGCAATAATGTCACCAACATCCCATTTCTTAAATTGTTCATTATAAAAACCTTCAGAGAGGTCATCCCGTTGTACATAAAGCTGAATAGTACCGGACATATCCTGTAAACTTGCAAAGCTGGATTTACCCATAATACGCTGTGCCATCATACGACCCGCTACTTTTACCCGAATAGGTGTTTCATCTAATTCTTCTTTGGTCTTATCGCCATACTCGGCATGTAATTCACCGGCAACCACATTACGACGGAAATCATTAGGAAATGGATTACCCTGTTCTCGTAAGAGTTTTAATTTATCACGGCGCTGAGCGATAAGTTTATTTTCATCAATCTGTTCATTGGTATTTTGTTGCGCGTTTTCTTTATTATCAGACATATCACTTCTCTATCTTAAAATCTAAATTAGTTGAATTGAATTTTTAATATACTTAAAGACCACTTTTCAAGCTTGCTTCTATAAATTTATCTATATCACCATCCAGTACAGCCTGTGTATTCGATGTTTCAATATTTGTTCTTAAATCCTTTATACGAGACTGATCTAAAACATAGGAACGAATTTGACTTCCCCAACCAATATCAGTTTTTGAATCTTCCATGGCTTGCTTGTCTTCATTTTGTTTCAACATTTCCATTTCATATAATTTTGCACGCAATTGATTCATTGCGCTGTCTTTATTTTGGTGCTGTGAACGTTGATTTTGGCATTGTACAACAATACCCGATGGAATGTGGGTAAGCCGCACTGCCGAATCGGTTTTATTTACGTGCTGACCACCTGCTCCACTGGCACGATAAGTATCAATCCGAACATCCGACATATTGATTTGTATATCAATATTATCATCTACTTCAGGGTAAACAAATACAGAAGCAAAGGAAGTATGGCGACGACTACCGGAATCAAAAGGTGACTTGCGTACCAACCGATGTACCCCTGTTTCTGTACGCAGTAAACCAAAAGCAAACTCGCCGGTGTATTTTATGGTGGCCCCCTTAATCCCGGCAACATCACCATCGGTCGCTTCAATAAGTTCCGTTTTAAAGCCCTTCCGTTCTCCCCAACGTAAATACATACGCAATAACATTTCAGCCCAATCTTGCGCCTCGGTTCCACCAGAACCCGATTGGATATCTAAAAAAGCATTGTTGGCATCAAGTTGTCCTGAAAACATCCGTTGAAATTCCAGGTCCGCAAGAATTTTTTCTTGCTCATCCAGATCCAAAACCACTGCATCGACGGCGCCTTGATCATCTTCTTCCTGCGACATTTCGAGTAACTCAATAGCATCCGTTAAACTTGCTTCAATCGCCTGAAAGCCATGTACAATTTTTTCTAAACTAGCACGTTCCCGGCCAAGTTCCTGGGCACGTTCAGGTGTGTCCCATATTTCGGGTGCTTCAAGTTCTCTTTCAACTTCAACTAAACGTTCATGCTTAAGGTCAAAGTCAAAGGTACCCCCTAAGCACAGTATTACGTTGTTGCAGTTCTTTTATTCTGGTTTTTATCGCATTAATTTCTATCATTCTTCTGTTCTCTATTGTGCTTACTAATTTTTTATTTACTAATGGGGTCTAAATTCTCTATTAACAACTGAGCCGTACGATTCCCCATATATTCATTAATATCCAGTCGATATACGGCCTCTACACAGTTTGATTCAACAGGCCAAGTTTCATCGGTAATATTGAAGGCAATAGCATCAATTGTCTTATTTGACACAGACCCGGACTGAAGAGGACGCAAAACTAATTTCAAATGTTTTTCACCAACAATACGCTTATTAACGATATCAAACCGACCATTAAAGACAGGCTCGGGAAAATTCTGTCCCCATGGACCTGCATTTTGTAATAGTTCGGCCATGGCTAAATTAATTTCATTATTTTCCAAACTGCCATCCGTTAACAAAATATTTTGCAATTTTTCTGTTGTTAAATGTATTTCAACTTGTTTTACAAAAGCGACTTCAAATTCTTTTAAATTGGATTGTTGAAGTGTTAAACCAGCCGCCATGGCATGTCCGCCGAATTTATCAATCAAGTGTGGATGTTTTTTTGAAACTTCATCGATCACATCGCGTAAATGCAAACCAGGAATTGACCGTGCCGATCCTTTTAGCTGCCCAACCTTTGCCGTTGCAAAAGCAATAACCGGACGATGAAAGTGTTCTTTTATTCTTGAGGCAAGAATACCAATAACACCTTCATGCCAATCATCTTGAAACAAACATAATGCAGCAGGAACATCTTCTGCAGAGCGTGCTTCATATTTTAAATATTTATCCAGTATTTGAAATGCTTGTTGTTTCATTTCGTTTTCAATTTCACGCCGCGAATGATTCAGTGAATCAAGTTCTGTGGCAAGCGCTAAAGCTCTTACTTCATCATCACAAAGTAAGCATTCAATACCAATCGACATATCCTCAAGTCGTCCAGCAGCATTAATTCGGGGTGCAATTGCAAAACCCATATCCGCGGCTTTTAAGATTTGAGCATTACGTCCTGCCACTTTAATCAGAGCTTTAAGTCCTGCGGACACTTTTCCGGACCGTATCCGCGCTATACCTTGCGCGACAAAAATACGATTATTGTGTTCAAGCGCTACAACATCAGCAACCGTCCCCAACGCAACTAAATCTAATAACTCAGCCAGATTGGGTTCTGGAAGAGTGTCAGAGAACCATTGCATATTTCGTAATGCAGCTCGCAAGGCCAGCATAATATAAAAAATAACTCCTACGCCCGCAGTTGCTTTGCATTCAAACTTGTCACCATGCTGATTAGGATTCACGATGGCATCGGCATCAGGCAATTCATCAGCAGGTAAGTGATGATCTGTTACTAAAACTTTAATTCCGTATTGCTTTGCTCGAGCTACACCTTCGATACTGGCGATACCATTATCAACCGTAATAATTAAATCCGGTTTAGATTGTTGTGCAACATCGACAATTTCGGGTGTTAGGCCATAACCAAATTCAAACCGGTTTGGTACCAGGTAACTAACGTTATGATGGCCTAACAAGCGTAAGGCACGTATAGCAACTGCCGTACTGGTTGCACCATCAGCATCAAAGTCTCCCACAATCATAATTGCAGCATTCGATTGCAAAGCCTCAACTAACAGGTTCACTGCAGTTTCGATCCCCATTAATGATTGATATGGAAGCAAACCTTTTAGGGAATTATCTAATTCTGATACAGTTTGAATATTGCGCGTGCTATAAACACGCGCAAGTATTGGTGGCAATTCGGCTAGAAAGTCAGGAAGTGTTTCTGGCAGTTGCCGTTGACAAATTTTTCGCTGAGTTTTTGTTGAGTCAGATGTCATGTTAATAAAGTCTCCCACGACATCCTATATATTTCATCCTAAAGACCGTTCGAAAATGAAAACTAATCTGCCATATTATCCAAAATAGCTTTTGTCACTTGCGCGCGTGTTGCATCAACTTTATGTACTGGCGCACTTTGAGCAATAGCTGTATCAGGATCTTTTAAACCATGACCGGTTAAGGTGCACACAATTTTACTGCCTTCAGGAATTTTTCCGGTCTTAATATCTTGTAAAGCACCAGCAAGAGAAGTAGCTGATGCTGGTTCACAGAAAATACCTTCGCTCATTGCTAACATTTTTTGTGTTTTTAAAATTTCCGCATCGACACATTCATCGAACCAACCCATGGATTCTTCTTTAACAACCCATGCTTTGTCCCAACTTTGTGGGTGGCCAATACGAATCGCGGTTGCAATAGTGTCCGGATCATCAACCATTTCACCGCGCATAAATGGCGCAGAACCGGCAGCTTGATAACCCACCATTTTAGGGCGTGAGTTAACAATACCGTGTTCGTGATATTCAGAGTATCCCATCCAGTGCGCAGTGATGTTGCCGGCATTACCAACAGGAATACAATGGAAGTCAGGCGCACAACCAAGTTCTTCTACAATTTCAAATGCAGCGGTCTTCTGACCTTGTAAACGAAATGGATTGATAGAATTTACAATAGTAACCGGTGCGTCTTCACCTACTTCTTTGACTAACTGCATACCCACGTCAAAGTTACCATTAATCTGCAATACAACCGCACCATGCATCATTGCTTGCGCGAGTTTACCGAGTGCAATTTTACCTTCAGGAATTAATACAAAAGCTGTAATGCCCGCGCGTGCCGCATAGGCAGCAGCGGCTGCTGAAGTATTACCTGTAGAAGCACAGATAATGGCTTTACTACCCTCTTCTACCGCTTTAGTGACGGCCATGGTCATACCACGATCTTTAAATGAACCAGTAGGGTTAAGTCCTTCATACTTCACATAGATATCAACATCTTTACCAATCATACGTGGAATATTACTTAGGCGAATTAATGGCGTGTTGCCTTCACCTAAACTAATAATACGTGTGTCATCATGCACTGGAAGACGATCACGATATCTATCAATTAAACCGGTATAACGAGGACGCATGGTCATTTTACTTTCTCCGAAAACTTAGACTTAAAATTTATACTACTAGTATTAAACAGAACCTGTCATTGTGAGAAAACATAAAATCTCTTGTTTTGATTTCTAATGACGATTCTTTATTTTATTAACTTCCAAGACTCTCAACACGTATCCGTGTCACCTTACCCTGAATAGTTTTGAGTGCTTCGATTTGGTTTATAGCTTCATTCATATTACTTTCTAAAATACGATGGGTTAGAAAAATGATATTGGCTTTATCCGAACCCGCCATAGGTTCTTTTTGAATGATAGCTTCGATACTAATTTCTTTTTCACCAAGGATGCGTGTTACATCAGCCAACACACCGGGTTTATCGTCGGCTTGCATACGCAAGTAATAGGCTGTTTCAACTTTATCTATTGGCAGTATTGCAATATCAGACAACGCATCGGCTTGAAACGCCAGATGTGGCACCCGGTTTTCAGGGTCACTTGTTAATACTCGCACCACATCAACAATATCAGCAACCACTGCCGATGCAGTTGGTTCTGCACCCGCACCTGCACCGTAATACAGAGTCGGGCCTACTGCATCACCCTGAACCAATACTGCATTCATAACACCATCTACATTGGCTATCAAACGACGTTCTGGAATTAATGTCGGGTGAACACGTAATTCAATCCCTTCAGAGGTACGTCGGCTGATACCTAAATGTTTAATGCGATATCCTAACTCTTCTGCATAGGTCACATCTTCTTGTGACACTTTACTAATACCCTCGGTATAAGCAGCATCGAATTGCAACGGAATGCCAAAGGCAATTGAAGCTAAAATTGTTAATTTGTGTGCCGCATCAATCCCTTCTACATCAAAGGTTGGGTCGGCCTCGGCGTAACCGAGTGCTTGTGCTTCAGCTAATACGTCATCAAAGTCGCGACCTTTATCGCGCATTTCGGTCAAAATAAAATTACCCGTACCATTAATAATGCCAGCTAACCATTGAATTGAATTACCTGCTAAACCTTCACGGATTGCTTTAATGATTGGAATGCCACCGGCGACTGCAGCTTCAAACGCAACCATCACACCTTTCGCTTGAGCTGCGGCAAAAATTTCGTTACCGTGTTTTGCAATTAAAGCTTTATTGGCTGTAACAACATGTTTACCGTTAGCAATCGCTTTTAAAACTAAATCTTTGGCTAAGGTATCACCACCAATTAGTTCAACAACAATATCAATGTCTTTTTGGTTTACAACTTCATTGGGATCCGCAACAACATTAAAAGACGATGTATCGCAATCACGTTTTTTATTTACATCACGTGCGGTAGCATAAGTAACTTCAATCCCGCGACCGGCGCGGCGCGAGATTTCATTTGCATTACGCTGCAGAACATTAACCGTTCCACTACCTACTGTACCTAAACCTAATATACCTACTTTTACTGGATCCAAAATCCTAACCTCTTAAATTTTTCTGGATACCCGCCTACGCGGGTATGACGGTCAAAATATACTCTATACCTTGTCGTCTATACGAAACATATCGCGAATACCACGAACTGCCTGACGGGTACGATGTTCATTTTCAATTAAACCAAAACGGACAAAATCATCACCATAATCACCAAAACCTATACCCGGTGCAACTGCTACTTTAGCTTCTTTCAATAATAATTTTGAAAACTCGAGAGATCCTAAATGTTTAAACTGTTCAGGAATCGGCGCCCAAACAAACATGGTTGCTTTGGGTTTTTCAACTTCCCAGCCTAATGCACACAAACCTTCGCATAAAACATCTCGACGCTTACGGTACATGTCGGCTATTTCCGCCACACATTCCTGTGGACCTTCCAAAGCTGCAATTGCTGCAACCTGGATCGGGGTAAACATACCATAATCTAAATACGACTTCATTCTAGCTAACGCTGCGACTAAAGTTGAATTCCCCACCATAAAACCGACACGCCAACCCGGCATATTGTAACTTTTAGAAAGTGAGAAAAATTCAACTGCGACTTCTTTTGCTCCGGGAACTTGCATAATGGAAGGTGCAACATAACCATCAAAAACAATATCGGCATAGGCTAAATCGTGTACCACCCAAATTTGGTGTTCTTTAGCTATTGCAATAACTTTCTCGAAAAAATCTAAATCAACACATTGAGTCGTGGGATTACCGGGAAAATTTAATATCAGCATCTTAGGTTTAGGCCATGAATTCTTAATTGCTTTTTCAAGTTCTTCAAAAAAGTCATTATCCGGGGTAAGTTGAACATGCCTAATATCTGCACCCGCAATAATAAAACCATAAGGGTGAATCGGATAAGCCGGATTAGGCACCAGTACAGCATCACCTGGGCCAACCGTTGCCATCGCTAAATGTGCCAGGCCTTCTTTTGAACCAATAGTGACTATCGCCTCGGTTTCCTGATCTAAATCCACATCAAAGCGTTTTTTATACCATTTACAGATTGCTCTGCGTAAGCGTGGAATTCCGCGTGACAGTGAATAACGGTGCGTATCGTGACGCTGCGCCACTTCCACAAGTTTATCAACAATATGCTGAGGGGTTGGCTGATCGGGATTACCCATGCCAAAATCTATAATATCCTCTCCGCGCGCGCGCGCTTCGGCCTTCAGCTCATTAACAATGTTAAAAACATAGGGGGGTAACCTGCTAATTCGGGGAAAATCTTCAATCACTTCCTAATATCCTGCTTGTCGTATAAATGTGATAATAAAATGAAATAAACGACGCATTATGCCGTAAAATTGGCTCAACTTAAAACGTTGTTTTTCAATAAATTGAAGGATGAGAATAGCTAGATATGACCCAATTTAACCTTGAAACTACCGAGAAACTGACAATACAGAGCTATTCTAGTGGTGAAATCAATATCGCAATGTCTGGAAACCATGCTGAAGGCATCAATTCCAATACCCTACAGTGCATGACGAATAGCTTTATTCTTACTCCGAGTCGCATTATAAAAGACTGGAGTTACAAAGATGTAGGTGAATTTACTATAGACAGCTTCAAACCGCTGATAGAACAACAACCTGAACTTGTGATTTTAGGGACTGGTGAAAAACTCACTTTTCCCAATCATCAAATTCTTCAATCGTTCCAACAAGCCGGTATTGGCGTTGAGGTGATGAACACTGCCTCGGCATGTCGAACATTTAATGTGCTGGTATCAGAAAACCGGCATGTTATTGCAGGGCTATTAATAATTTAGCCTTTATACTGCGGCTGATGGTAAAACGCCATCAACGACAAACTCATTAATATTAAAACCATAAACTTTACTGACATCCCTACTCACAAAGCGCACATTATTCTCGGTGGTACTGCATATCCACTGACTCTTATATAAAGGTTCGTTGACAATCAGTGCCTCAGCAGTAAACAGGCCAATGTTGACCCCCTTATTTGAATCTCGAGCTGAGCTGTATTCAAAGGCTCCAATTCCAGCTTCACGCATCATTAACCCCAGCGCTTGAGTACTTGCATAGTTTGCTACATCGCGGAGCTGTTTACAGTAAGTCGAAAAGGGTTTATTTTGCAATTGTAAGCCCTGTTCAGAATAGTATCGCCCAGCAAACAATGTATGTTCGGTAATGAATTTCTTTGATTTTGGTGGCTCTTTCATACCATACCAAAATAAAAAACGGTAATAGCTGCATTCAATTAAAACAGTTTCTACTGTTTTCGAGCCATACAATAAACTAGGATAAAATCGAGAACCAAATCGAGAACCGTGCTTTAAAGGTGGATAACGAAACGGCGTTGAGAATAAATAGTGTAAATGTTTAGAATGAGCCAATAAAGGAGGCTTGGTTTCTTCAAGTAGAGACTCGAGAATAGCTTGCTCTTCTAAAGTATCAACGATACGCGTTGTTGCAATCTGTTGCTGACTTTCAACAATACGTACAAAATCATCGCTGATAGTTTTAATATGTTGTTTGGCATTCGTTGATTTGAAGATATCCATATCGTTTTGCGTATGCCTACTTCAGGTTAAATTTTTGCACGAATTGCATCGAGGTATTCAACGACGTACGCAAGCCCCGTTATCGTCTTTACCTGTTCCAAAGGAACCCCACCCGTGTGTAAGTTTTCAGTCTGCATCCAATGCTGCATGTCCTTAGCCTGCCCGCCAACCAACGCAAACAAGCTCCGGTAGCAGCGAATGAATAACAACGCCAACTCACCCGACTTCGTTTTAGGGTCTATGCCATTCCGAAAATTACTACGGTCTTTACCAATAATAACCCCCAACTCAGCCTGAGAAACCCCCAGCGTCTTACCCGCATTAGCAAACGCCTTAGCCAGCACCTTTTCTTCCGTTAAAACCGATTTAATCGCAACACTCATAATAAACACCTCGTTTAATGATGTATATACTACAGTATATACCTAATCGGTGTGTTTTCAACAATTATAAGGATATTTGTTATAATAACAGGCATTGAAGAGGGATTTTTGAATCGATATGTATAAGGCAGTGCCCCGGATAACGAGGCGTTAGAGTACAAGGCAAAAAGCCTCCGCAAAAGCGGAGTTTACAAGTGTAAATGAGCATTTTGCGGAGGCTTTTTCGGAGTGCCCCAACATAATTTTAGATAGAGGGTAAACGCCGTAATCTGACGTCTCGTTATTCGCGGCTATTGTTCTTTGAATAATGCATCGCCTGAGAACCCTTCACTTTCAAGAATTTCCCGTAGTTTACGCAAAGCCTCAATTTGAATTTGGCGAACACGCTCGCGTGTCACTCCAATTGAGTTACCAACCTCTTCTAATGTCGAAATATCGTGGCCATGTATGCCAAAACGACGTTCCACAACTTCACGCTGTTTATCGGTTAATTTTTCAAGCCAGTTATCAATATTGTCTTTAACATCCTTGTCCTGGAGTAACAATATCGGATCATTATTGGCTTCATCAGGAATCGCATCGAGCAATGAATTATCGCCATCATGCCCTATGGGCGAATCTACCGAAGTAATACGCTCATTTAAACCTAACATGCGTTTAACATCTGCAATAGGCTTATCAAGCATTTCAGCTATTTCTTCAGGACTGGGTTCGTGATCGAGGGTTTGGGCTAAATGCCGGGCGGCACGAAGATAAATATTAATTTCTTTGACAACATGAATCGGTAAGCGAATAGTACGCGTCTGATTCATAATGGCCCGTTCGATTGTTTGTCGAATCCACCAGGTTGCATACGTTGAAAATCGGAAACCACGTTCAGGATCGAATTTTTCAACGGCACGTATGAGGCCTAAATTCCCTTCTTCAATTAAATCTAATAACGCTAAACCACGGTTTAAATATCGACGTGCAATTTTAACAACCAAACGAAGATTACATTCAATCATTTTAGCTCGTGATGCTTCATCGCCTTTTAATGATTTTCGAGCGTAGAAAACCTCTTCTTCTGCAGTGAGTAAAGATGAAAAACCAATTTCACTAAGATACAGTCTTGTTGCATCCATTTGTCCGTTTGAAACGGCACCTGCAGCATACTTTGTATTGACTTCTTCGACTTTATTTTCAACTTCTTCCTCAACGTCATCATCTTCGAGAACAAGTTCTGTTTCAATATCATCTTCATCGAGTGAAATATCAAGCGTTGCATCTACTTCAGTTGCATCCATTAAATTTTCATCCTGTTTTGATTTACTATTTTTTTCCATTTCATCAACGTACTAGATAATTATACTTTTAGTCTATTATCACCGAGGTAAGTAATGAATCGGATCTACGGGCTTACCATTTTTTCGTATTTCAAAATGTAACATGGGTTTTTTTGCTCCATTACTACCCATAGCGGCAATCTGTTCTCCAAACTTTACTTTTTGTTGCTCTTTTACCAATATTTTTTTATTATTTGCATAGGCACTTAAATAGGTATCATTATGTTTTATGATAATCAGATTCCCATAACCTCGAAGTCCACTGCCACTATACACAACTCGACCAGCAGCTGCAGCTACAATTATTTGATTATTTTCACCTGAGATACCAAGGCCTTTTTTGCCATGTTTGTCATTGAAATGATGCACTATTTTGCCTCGAGTAGGCCAACCCCACTTAATTTTTGAAACATATTTTGGTTTAACTCTTTTATATTCTTTTTTAACTGTTTCAGTTTTGTGACGCTTTAGTTTGGTAACCCTTTTGGCACGTTTAACCACTCGTCTTTGCTCACGGTCGGCATCATTTTTTTGCGTTGTTGTGCGTCTATTATGTGCAACTTGAGTATTCTGTGATGCATGTCTCACTAATGACGGGTATAACTGAATTTCCTGATTGGGTTTAATTAAATAGGGATAATCAATGTCATTCCACAATGCAATTTGGCGATAATCATAACCATAAAACCATGCTATTGAATACAGAGTTTCACCTTTTAGAACTCGATGATATTTAGGGGGCTGAGAAAGTGATGACTCAGATTGTGTAGAGGAAGGTGACTTAGCATTCGATTTTAAATATTGCGCACAGCTAATTAAGCTAATACTTATACACAAGAAAAACAAGATTCTTAGGTATTGAGGATTAATCATTAATGTCTCAGAATAAAATACGCGATAACAATAATTACAACCATAACCCAACCGATGGTATCAATATGTTTGCGAAGATTGCGCTCCATTTTCTCTCCGCCTAAATAAATTAAACCGGCTACGAGATAAAAACGTGAGGCCCGGCCAATGATGGATGCAATTATAAAAGGGATAAGCGCCATTCCAACCACTCCCGCGGTAATTGTGATTAGCTTATACGGGATAGGCGAAAAACCGGCGATAAAAATCACTCCAATGCCCCATTCAGTAAACCAGAATTTAATTGTTTCAAATTTATCCCAATAACCAACTGACTTAATAATCGGTTCGATCAGTTCAAAGGCAAAAACGCCAATCAAATAACCGAACATACCACCAAGTACCGACATCAACGTGGTTAAAAAAGCATAACGCCATGCTTTCTCGCGTTGCGCTAAAACCATCGGTGCAAGCATTACATCCGGAGGAGGAAATGGAAAAAAAGAAGATTCAATAAAACTTAAAATAGATAGATAAAGTGGAGCTTTAGGGTGTTTAGAATAAACCAATGCACGGTCGTACATTAAACTAAATATTTTCACGATTGAGTGCCTTTTACTAAGGGTACAAAACTAACTGCATCGAGGCTTTGCTTAATAAAGTTATCACCTTCGCGAGTAATACATAATAATTGCTGCTTACCATCTGCACCACTAGGTATAACCAGGCGCGCACCGTCCGCTAACTGGTTAAGTAAATCTTTGGGCACTTTATCCGGTGCGGCGGTAACAATTATTCCATCATAGGGTGCAAAACCAGTCCAACCTTTAAAACCATCATAATGCTTTAAATTCACATTACGAATATCTAATGTATCCAGAATACTCTTTGCCCTTGGAATGAAGTGCTGGATACGTTCAATACTAAAAACCTGTTCGGCAATACGCGCAAGAATCGCAGTTTGATAGGCTGAGCCTGTTCCAATTTCCAGTACTTTTTCTAATTTAGGCTTACCGGCTAATAACACTTCGGTCATCCGTGCAACAATAAAGGGTTGAGAGATTGTTTGACCACTGCCAATAGGTAAGGCAGTGTCTTCGTAAGAGCGCGTTGCCAAGGCTTCATCTATAAAAATATGTCGCGGCATATTGCGCATGACATCCAGAACGTTGTTATCCTGAATGCCTTGCTCACGTAAACGATCAATAAGTCGATCACGGGTACGCTGAGACGTCATGCCGATACCCTTCAAATTTACTGCAACCATCTATATTATTCCCAAAAGCATCATATTTTATCCAACCAGTTCGCCACTGTTGCAACGGTATCATGGTGGGTTAAATCAACTTTAATCGGTGTAATAGAAACAAAGTTATGTTTGATGGCATAAAAATCGGTACCCTCACCTTCGTCTTTTTCTTTGCCCGGTGGGCCGACCCAGTAAATATCACGTCCGCGCGGATCTTTTGATTTAATAACCGGCTCAGCTTTGTGCCGATGGCCCAAACGAGTGGCCTGTAGACCTTGAATCTCTTCCCAGGGCAGGTCAGGCACATTCACATTCAGTAAAGTATCTATGGGTAATTCAGACAGGTGCATCTGTTCAATAAGAATTTGCACCACTTTTACAGCCGAATCAAAATGCTTATAGTGCGGACCAACTAGAGATATCGCCAGTGAGGGTAAACCTAGAAACCGGCCTTCCATTGCAGCCGCCACGGTACCTGAATAAAGCACATCATCGCCAAGATTCGCACCGGCATTGATACCCGAAACGACCATATCGGCTTCCGTTTCAATCAAGCCGGTAATCGCTAAATGCACACAATCTGTAGGGGTACCGTCAACTCGAATAAAGCCGTTTGACATTTTGGTAGCGCGGATCGGATATTCAAGAGTGAGGGAATTACTCGCACCACTGCGGTCGCGGTCAGGTGCAACAACAGTCAGCTGGGCCAGATGACTTAAACCTGCTGCCAGGGCATTAATACCCGCAGCTTCATAACCGTCATCATTGCTTATAATTATATGCATTATTAAATAACTCTTTCATTCAATATCTTACTGTTCAAGCAAGGCCCAACTATACGTTAAATGCAGGTTTTCTTCGAGTGTTTATAAACTAATCAGCTGAAAGATTAAAATTGCTTTTTTTCCTGATAGTGCCAGTGTAGTCTTCCAATATATTCATGGTGTACCCTTAAATACCAGAGAAAATTTACAATCTCATTTTGGCTAATAAGCAATGACAACAGATAACGATAAAAACGATTCATTTGAAGAAGCCATGCAGAATGTCAATCGCATAGACCAGCCCAATCGAATTCAGCATAAAAAAGCCAAACCATCAGCACGCCCGAAACGCTCAAATAATGATGCTGAACAGTTCCAGGCTAACATGTTAAGCGAACCTGAAGACCTCACCAGTATCGAAACTGGCGATGAATTATTCTTTGTGCGAGACGGTATACAACAGAAAGTAATTAAACGTTTAAAACGTGGTGAGCTTAGCTGTCAGGCCGAGTTAGATTTACACCGACTAACCAAATTAGAAGCACGCTTGGAAGTTGTACAGTTTTTAAAGTATTGCGGTGAAAATAACTTTAAACACGTCCGCATTGTTCACGGCAAAGGGTTGAGTTCAAAAGGAAAAATTCCAGTGCTAAAAACACTGGTTAATCATTGGTTACAACAATGTGATGAAGTTTTAGCCTTTTGTTCGGCACGTCCCTGTGATGGTGGTACCGGGGCGCTTTATGTTTTGTTGCGTAGTGGTAATAAGTAAATTAACCTGTTTCAGTTCAAACTGGAATTGATCAGATTTATTCCGGTTTAACTGCAACTAAATTTATCATGGTTTCCTCGCGCTCCCCTTCAATTTCTTTGGCCTTTAACCCAAAATAACTCAGTAAACCAAGATCAGGAAGACTCCACCATAAAAAGGGTCTGGATATGCACTCGGGGTTCACTGTAAAACCAGCACCCGTAATCAATTCGATATACTCCACGTCAGTCTTTTGTACTGACATTGGATGTCGAAACAATAATTTGATGGTAAATGAATGAATATAACGCCGACAAGATTCTGCAAACAGGAAAACGCCACCGGGTTTTAATACCCGATAGAATTCAATGATGGCGCGGTCTTGATTAATCAGATGATGAAAAGACTGATGACAAAATATCATATCAACCGATGCATCGGGTAAATTAATAAACGCCGCATCGGATTGCATTAACTCAACCACACATTTACATTTACTTATATTTTCCTGGGAACGATTTTTGGCGTTCGGATCAACATCCAAACCAATAATTTTATCAGGATTAAAATACTCTTCCAACATCCACAATGAATGACCATGTCCAAATCCAATATCAAGAATCGTTGCGTAATTGTCCTTTTTATTTGGTATTAATCTGACAAGATCATTAATAGCCCGTCGTAAAACGCTTCGCACCCAGGTGTAAGTACCCAAAAACCATATCCCGAAAAGAGATTCTTTAACCCAAGGGGTGGATACTGAATTATTATTCATTGTCTTTTATTTTAATTTAAATTTAAATTTATAACTATATCACACAATACTAATTAATTTTATTAGTGCAATATTCCATGCTCATGATATCTTAACAGCTTACGTCATCCATATTAAGAAAAATATTAAATAATATATTCATTCATCGTTCTATTATTTTTTATAATCGGTCCGGTTGCTGCAAATGAATTACTCGCCAACATCAATATAAGTACACAAGTGCAGGAATTTTTTACAGAATTTGTAAAAAATTAAGCAGTTAAATAAAGGAAATTGGGGGGGTTGAAAAAGATAAACCCGAACTAGTCACAAAATGCCTAATCCCGGTTTGCATGTAGGAGATAAAGTGCCCAAATTCAAACTAAAAAATGTGTATGGTAAAAAAGTAAGCTTGTCGTCATTAACCAAAAAATCATGTAAGACCGCAGATAAACATGAATTTGAGATGCATGCTTAAATACACACAAGCAAGTATTCTCATTTACTGATAACTCCATATTCCAGAAATGGTATTGGCAGAATACGTAACTGCTTGAACTTTATTCAGTGTCGATGCTTAAAAGATAGGTTAATATCACTCTCAAAATCAGGCTCGATTTTTTAAGTATCTTAATCATTTTTTAATTTACGAAACCTATAGGATCTATTCTAAACGATCCATTACAACTAGATCTAAAATCAGCACCTGCACGGCGAATCATGTCGCCTAAGTTCTCATTCTTCTTTATATCCAGTGGTAAGTTCACATAGATATCGACAAGGTTGCCATTTTCACATTTAATTTGTAATCGCTTGTGGGCATTATCACCAAAAGCACAATCAATTTTTTTAAAAAAGTCTGCTTCGGTAACTTTATTACCGATATTGCGAGAAATAAAATATGCAACACCCGACTTATTAAATTGGTGGGTTAAATCAACGGAAATTTCATGATATTCATCAATAGACCATTTAGTCTGGCAAGTACCATGTTTATGCCATTCATGGCGTTGTAAGCAGGAACCCGCTTTTGCACTTGGCATGACCTGTTCCAGTTCATTACGCACCTCGGTAACCAGACTTAAAGCAGGATAATCACAGAAATCACCAGGCTTATTTCTGGCCTCACCACAAAAACTATAGTTCTTACCGCAACTTATTTTGTTGGGCCAGAAACCATGTAAGGTAAAATTACGCGCCTGATAGGTTTTAGGGTTTGTCACTCGACATTCCGGTTTATCACGATGGTCTTCACAAAATGCGGGCTGCCAGCTTAGTGCAAGTTTATAACTGTCTTCAAGGCCAGCGGTTTGGCATTGCCCCCTGCGACCCGGAATAATACTATCACCAACTTGTACATTACTTGTTCCGCAGAGTTTCTCGACCCAACGCTCTTGCGGTTTCGCATCCTCAACACGAATACGGTACCAATTTGGATTTAGCACACGATTAACTTCAAAAACCGAATATGTTTTGTCGATTTCGAGTTGTATGCGATCAGGATTGGTACGCTTGTTCTTCGAAACATAAGCTGCGCAGCTCTTTGTGGCGGTTAACACACCTGATACAGGTGTACTGGCCCAAAGCGATAGACTCCAGACAGCGCTCAATAGAATAATTATAAATCTATGTAATACTTTATTTTCCATGTACTTGATCCCTTGCTGTTTAATTATTAACCACTCTGTATTTAATTAATAAAACTATAGCTACTCTTGTACGTTTAATATTTCGCGCAGTACACAGGTAGCATAGGTACCACTAGGTAAGTTGAAACTTAAATGTAATGTATCTGAATTTAATTGAAATTCCAGATCAGAAGCAAACAATCGCATTGCACGCCTGTCTTGTTGCATGCCTTGCTTAACCAAGCCATCGGCAAACTCTAAATTGGCATTTATAATAGACTCTTCTAGTTCTCTCGCAGCATCTGAAGAAAGAGACTCGCCTTTACCCCATAAAGGCGCACTAGGATGAATGTCGGCTTGTTGCAGTCTGGCTTGTATTTCATCATCAATGATATCAACCACAAAGAAACTTCTGCTCGCATTAAGAACGGCGACATCACCAGCTAGTAACTGATTCCAGGTTCCATCTTTAACCCGCTGAGAAACAATTTCGTTAAATAAAAAGCTCCGTGCAGCCGATAGATAAATATTTTTTTTATTACGACTGTAATTATTTTTCGAAGAAAACAAGTTCCTGGCGTTGACTAAATTATTCTCGTTGTTACCAAAGCGCTGCGCACCAAAATAATTAGGCACCCCACTTTCCATTACTAGCTTAAGCCTATTCTCAACATCCTCAATATCACCCGTCACGTTCTTTATAGTAATATCAAATTGATTACATTTAATTGCGCCACGTTTAAGTTTCTTTGTGTTACGACTGGAGTCAATAATTTTAAGCGTATCCGATTCAAGCCCTGCAATATCAGGAGTAGACTTTATTGGAAACGGTAAACTGAACCATTGTGTGGTGACTGCGTTACGATCTTTTAAACCTGCATAGGCCACGTGTCTTGGATGTACTTTAAAATGTGTTGCTAAGGTCTCGCAAACATCAACCGTATTGCGTTCAGTTTTCTGGATATACAAAAATAAATGCTCACCCTCACCCGAAGGGGTAAAAGTAAGGTGTTCGATAACCTTGAAATCTTCTGGGGATTGTTTGAACTGGCCGCTTACGCTTGGCTTGCCATAAGCGTAGGCGAGGTTCGAATAGTGAGTGGACATGTAGTACTTTTAACTAGCCGTCGAAGCAAGAAGAACTGAAGCTTGTACTGCAATCCCTTCATTGCGCCCCGTAAAACCCATACCTTCTGTTGTAGTGGCTTTTACATTGACATTATTTATATCAGTACTTAAATCCGCCGCTATATTAGATTGCATTTGCGTAACATACGGTGACATCTTTGGTGACTGCGCAATGATGGTAATGTCGGTATTTTGTATTTTGTAATTATCCGCTTGCATTAAAGCGACTACCTGGTGCAGTAAAACGCGACTATCAATGTTTTTAAATTCACTACTGGTATCGGGGAAATGTCTACCAATATCCCCTTTCGCGAGCGCACCCAGGATGGCATCACATAGTGCATGGAGGACAACATCACCATCAGAATGAGCTAGCAGGCTGTGGCTATGAGGTATACTGACACCACCTAAAATAATTGCGTCACCACCATCACCAAACTTATGTGCATCAAAACCAGTACCAATTCTAATATCCATTATATTCCCAAAGTTATATCTAATTAGTTTCTTGTTGACCTAAATAGAAAGCGGCTAGTTGCAAGTCATCTGCTTGTGTGATTTTAATATTGCATGCTCGTCCTTCCACCATTTCAGGTTTCAAACCAATCTGTTCAATCGCCGAGGCTTCATCAGTAATAACAAGATTATTTTTCTTACATTCAACCAATGCATTATATAAGGTACCTATACGAAACATTTGTGGCGTTAGAGCATGCCATAAATTTTCCCGCTCGACTGTTGATTGAATTTTACATTGCATATTACTGTTTGAAACACGTTTCATGGTATCGCGAACAGGTAGACCCAAAATTCCGCCTACTTTGTGTTTCTTAAGTTTAGTAATAAGGCTATTAATATCCTCAAGTAAAACACAAGGGCGTGCAGCGTCATGCACCAATACCCAATCGTCATCCGCAGCAATTGTTTTTAAATATTCCAATCCGGAGAATACAGAGTCACTTCTTTCAGCGCCTCCTTCTACAATATGAATAGGGTAAGTATGAACTGTCGATAAATTTATAAAGTACTCATCGGTTTTAGATAACGCAACTATAATTTTACTTATATCTTTACAGCCTGCGAGTTTTTTCAGTGTATGCTCAATAATACTCAAACCATTTACGCGAATATATTGTTTAGGCATAGATGAGCCTACTCGACTACCAATGCCTGCCGCCGGTACTATGGCCCAAATTTTTGGAGTGGTTTTTGAAATGTTTTTAGAATCTGTCACGTAATTATTTTATACTTACTCTAGTTTTAAAGAATATATTTATTTAACAAACTATTCTTATCATTGCGAGCGCCATTATGTATACGGGCGCTCGCAATGACAAAGAAAGTAAGAATGTTTTTACTTCTCTATCACTTGAAAGAACGTTTCATCTTCCTTAATCATGCCTAACTCACTTCTGGCACGTTCTTCAATGGCTTGTAATCCAGACTTAAGGTCTTTTACTTCTGCATCTAATGCCTGATTGCGCTCTTTCAGTCGCGCATTTTGCTTTTGCTGTACTTCAATCGACTTATTGAGTTTCCATGCTGCACTTAAACTACCTTCACCAATCCATAAATCATATTGTAATATTATGAATAAAAAACCTAGTAGAATGGCGAGGTAGCGTGTTGGCATATTACTTCAGATTATAGAAAGCCTGTTTACCAGGGAATTTAGCCTTACTTCCAAGTTGCTCATTAATACGCAGCAACTGGTTATATTTAGCAACACGATCTGAACGTGACATTGAGCCTGTTTTAATTTGGCCACTGGCGGTTGCTACAGCTAAATCGGCTATGGTTGTATCTTCGGTTTCACCTGAACGATGTGACACAACAGCAGTGTAGCCGGCATCTTTTGCCATTTGAATTGCAGCCAACGTTTCAGTTAATGTACCGATTTGATTCACTTTAATTAAGATAGAGTTAGCAATACCTTTATCTATGCCTTCTTTAAAGATTTTTGTATTAGTAACAAATAAATCATCGCCGACTAACTGAACTTTTTCACCTAAACGTTCCGTTAATTCAGCCCAACCGGCCCAGTCATCTTCTGCCAAACCATCTTCAATTGAAATAATAGGATATTTGCTTACCCAATCTTCTAATACATCAATAAATTCAGAAGCGCTTAATATTTTACCTTCTGATTTTAAGTTGTACTTGCCGTTTTCGTAGAATTCACTACTGGCCGCATCGATTGCAATCATTATATCTTCACCGGCTTTATAGCCTGCTTGTTCAATTGCTTCTAAGATAACGGTAATCGCAGCTTCATTCGACGGTAAGTCCGGTGCAAAACCACCTTCATCACCAACAGCAGTATTTAAACCTTTGGCGGATAAAACACTTTTTAATGTGTGAAAGACTTCTGAACCCATTTGAATTGCGTGGGCAATATCTCTTGCACCAACAGGCATAATCATAAATTCTTGCAGATCGACACTGTTATCCGCATGTTCACCACCGTTGATAATATTCATCATTGGAACAGGTAAACTAAATTCACTTCCTGTTTTCAGGTATTCATATAACGGTATACCTTTATCATTTGCCGCTGCATGAGCTGAGGCCATTGAAACTGCCAATAAAGCATTTGCACCTAATTTACTTTTGTTTTCGGTTCCATCAAGTTTAATCATGATGGCGTCAATATTTTTTTGGTCACTGACCTCTTGTCCAATCAAAGCGGCTGAAATCTCGTTATTAATATAGCCAACCGCTTTTAGTACGCCTTTACCCATGTATTGGCTTTTATCACCGTCACGTAACTCAATCGCTTCGCGAGCACCGGTTGATGCACCGGATGGAACAGCTGCGCGTCCCATGATACCACTTTCTAAAATAACATCAGCTTCAACCGTTGGGTTGCCGCGTGAATCTATAATTTGTCTTGCTTTAATACTTTTAATCTTTGACATTAATCTCTCTCGTTATCATCTATATTCGTTTTAAACAAATGAACCATTTCATTTGCGTAACTTTCTCACTTACTATATTAAATTGGCTTTATCACGCGCTGCAGAAATGAAGCCCGTAAATAAAGGATGACCTTCTCTTGGTGTAGATGTGAATTCCGGATGGAACTGACATGCAACAAACCACGGATGATCCGCAACTTCAACTACTTCAACTAAATTACCGTCGATGGATTTACCCGAAAAAATCAAACCCGCTTTGTCTAATTTTTCTAAGTAATTATTGTTAAACTCATATCGATGCCGGTGTCGCTCAACAATTTCTTCTTTGCCATAACATTGATGAATCATGGAGCCGACAACCAATTTACAACGCTGACCACCAAGACGCATTGTTCCACCTAGATCTGAATTTTCGTCACGCTTCTCAACCGAACCATCTTCAGCAGTCCACTCGGTAATTAACCCAATCACAGGATGCGGCGTTGATGACTCAAACTCTGTACTGTGTGCTTTATCCAGGCCGGCAACATTACGCGCATATTCAATAACCGCCACTTGCATGCCTAAACAAATTCCTAAATAAGGTATCTTATTTTCACGCGCATACTTTACTGTTGATATTTTGCCTTCCACGCCACGCAAACCAAAACCACCCGGGACTAAAATTGCGTCCAGATTTTCAAGAGAAGCTGTTCCTTCTGTTTCTATAGTTTCGGAGTCGATATAGGTGATATTTACTTTTGTTTTGGTTTGAATACCGGCATGTACAAGTGATTCAGATAATGACTTATACGCTTCTGTTAATCCCATGTATTTCCCTACCATTCCAATGGTAACGGTTTGCGTAGGGTTATCCAGATTTTCAATAACTTTAGCCCAATCGGATAAATCTGCAGCAGGTGCTTCTATGCGCAGTTTATCAAGGATAATATCGTCCATGTGTTGTTCATTTAACAATTTTGGAATACGATAAATACTGTCTACATCAAGTGCCGCAATAACGGCATCCGGTTGAACATTGGTGAACAAAGCGATTTTACGGCGTTCTTCGTCAGGAATGTCTCTGTCAGCACGACACATTAAAACGTCGGGTTGAATACCAATTGAACGCAGCTCTTTTACTGAATGCTGTGTCGGTTTCGTTTTAATTTCACCTGCCGTTGGGATATACGGCAATAAGGTTAGGTGCATATAGGCAACGCCATGTCGCCCTTCTTCCACGCCCATTTGGCGTATTGCTTCTAAAAACGGCAGCGACTCGATATCGCCCACGGTTCCACCAATTTCAACCAGTGTGATGTCGGTACCTTCAGCACCTAATCGGATGCAACGTTTAATTTCGTCCGTTATATGCGGAATAACCTGTACCGTGCCGCCTAAATAGTCACCGCGGCGTTCTTTACTGATGACGCTTTCGTAAATTTGCCCGGTGGTAAAGTTGTTGTTTTTTGTCATGATTGAATGGATAAAACGTTCGTAATGACCTAAATCCAAATCGGTTTCAGTGCCGTCGTCAGTAACAAAAACTTCGCCATGTTGAAACGGGCTCATCGTACCTGGATCAACATTAATATAGGGATCGAGTTTCATTAGGGTGACTTTAAGACCGCGCGATTCCAGAATAGCAGCGAGAGAAGCCGCAGCAATACCCTTCCCAAGAGAAGAGACAACACCGCCGGTAATAAATATGTACTTCGTCATAGAAATCCTAATGAATTAAAATAAATCACCCATATTAATTATGGATATATGCGTGTATTTTTATGGTGATTCGCTAAGTTATTAATATGATTAATAAAAATAGCGAGAAAGTATATCTTTAGAATAAAATAAGAGCACTTATTCTGGCACTGTATTTTGCGCGTTTTATGATAGTGATGCAATATCCTGAGTGAACAAAGTACTTAATTATTAACACTATTTTGCGAATCTACTACTAACAAATCAAACCCGATGCCCAGGCCGATTCAAGCAAACCTTTACGTAACTGTAATCTGGTAGCCGGGTTCAGTTGATTGGGCTGCAAATGGCTCGCAAACACAGTAACCGACAACTTGTGCCAATAGCCCGTCAACATAAACGAGTGGAATTGAATTCCGCTGCCAAGGTGGTACATCCCACTCCTGAAGCAATTTTTTAAGTTTATGCTGGTGCGGTCCACGCCCGTGCGGGCAACAAACTTCACCCCCTTCTCGAAAGCGAATTGACACATTTTTATTTGCCACCTTCTCAACACTCAAACCCTCCCCGAGGGTTTCAGCTGTTTTAAGCTGTAATGAGTTACTGGCATTATTTCCCGTATTATATAAAGCAAAAACTTTGTCCGGCTGCCAGTTATCTATTGATATCGGCGCTGTAGAGAATACCTTTCTATCCGCAAACAGCTTGCCTCTAAATCGGCGAATAATCGTGTCATTCCAGCTCACGCTAGGCTGGCTATCTTCAGCCGCAACCACTACTTCATTAAGAATTCGCATTAAATGCACAGAGTCCGGCAGCGTTAAACTATTTTGAGTCTCAATCCAGTAACGTAATACATTTTTTTGTCGATTGAGAGAAAGTTCCTTTAACCGTTCAATAGAAACTCGAGTGTTGTCTACTTGCACTGTCGCAAAATCAATTACGGCAAGGTCATCAAGTAAACTCGCTGCTTCTGCTTGATGTTGAGTTAAGCGATGCACTGTTTTATTCAGTGATGGCCAACGTTGTTTTAAAACAGGAATAACATTTTGGCGTAAAAAATTTCGATCGAAATTGGTACTGGCATTAGATGGGTCTTCAACCCAGTTTAATTTATTCGCTATGGCATACTCGGAAATCTTTGTTTGCGTTACATGTAATAACGGCCGGCATAAGAACCCTGTTGCAAACGGTTTAAGCATTGGCATCGATGCCAATCCCTTAACACCACCACCGCGCAAACTTTGTAGTAAGAACGTTTCAACCTGATCATCGGCATGCTGTGCGGTGAGTAAAATCGTTTGTGTCGTCATAAAGTTTTGTAGTGCTGCGTAGCGTGCTTTACGTGCAGCGGCTTCTAAACCAATACCTGAGTTTTTACCGACAGTAACACTAATCACATCACAGGCAATATCATACTGCAAACATTGTTGAGTACAATGTTCTGCCCAACGTGCAGAATCATCATGTAACTGATGATTAACGTGTATCGCACTAATAGAATCAATATACTTTAAACGTTGTAATTCGGAGAAAAGATGAAGTAATACGTGGGAATCACAACCGCCACTGTAAGCAAGTAGATAGCGCTTGTCAGCTTGATTATGTTGTTGATGTTTTGAAAAGTCGCGCCAGAAAGATTCGACTGTTAGCATTAAATCGCTTGTTCCTCATAATTACCAATGGCCATTAAGTGTTGGTAACGATCTTCTAATAATTTATCGAGTGAAACTGTTTTCAGATAAGTCAGTTGCTCAACTAAAGCGTGTTTTAAATTCTGTGCAACAAGATCGTAATCACGGTGGGCTCCACCTAAAGGTTCTTCAACAATGCCATCAATAAGATCAAGTTCCTTTAAGCGTTGCGCAGTTAAACCCATGGCTTCGGCAGCTTCATTTGCTTTATCGGCACTTTTCCATAAAATAGTTGCACAACCTTCCGGTGAAATTACAGAATAAGTACTGTATTGCAACATCAGCGTTCTATCGCCAACGCCAATCGCTAATGCACCACCCGAACCGCCTTCACCAATAACCGTACTAATTATTGGCGTCTTTAATTCAGACATTTCTAACAAGTTACGTGCAATCGCTTCACTTTGGTTGCGCTCTTCAGCACCAATACCTGGATAAGCACCCGGTGTGTCAATAAAGGTTAATACTGGAAGTTTAAATTGTTCTGCCATTTTCAATAAACGAAGTGCTTTACGGTAGCCTTCCGGGCGCGGCATACCAAAATTACGTTTAACCTTTTCTGCTGTATCACGGCCTTTTTGCTGGCCAATTATCATAACGGGGATATTATCAAGCCGGGCGAGCCCGCCAACAATGGCGTAATCATCCGCAAAAGCCCGGTCACCGTGTAATTCTTCAAAGTCAGTGAAGATGCGTTCAATATAATCTAAAAGATAAGGTCGTTGCGGATGACGTGACAATTGCGATACTTGAGTCGCTTTTAGATTGGTGAAAATAGTCTCGGTCAAATCGCGGCTTTTACCTTGCAGGCGTGAAATTTCTTCCACAATATTAATTTCATTATCCGAACCAACATAGCGAAGTTCTTCGATTTTAGCCTCTAATTCGGCAATAGGCTGTTCAAAGTCGAGAAAATTTAAGTTCATGATTTTTATCTATTTTTTAAAGTTAAGCGTAAGTTTATACCATTATATAATAGTTTTACAATTTTGGTCGAATATATGACAAAAAATAACCCTATCGTCTGACTCAAATCAAATCCAGGCAAAATACCCGCTAATTTCCAACAATCTACTCTTTACTCCGCTTCAAAATAGGTTATAAAAGCCTAAGCTTTAATGAGTACTTAAGGATACGCAAGCAATGGGTGAAGAAATAGACGCTATAGAATTCTCTAAACAAGATTTCAAAAATTATGCGCAGCACTTACAAGATGAAACAAGCCTATTAGCAAAATGGTTTAGTACAAACCAACTTTCATCACATCCGGCCAAAGCGGGTTTTGAGTTAGAAGTATGGATTGTTGATAAAGAGGCGAACCCGGCCCCCTTAAACGACAGCTTCTTAAAAAAGTTAAATAACACCTTAGTCTCTCCAGAACTTTCCCGATTTAATATCGAACTTAACGGCGCACCTGAATACTTACATTCCAAGGCATTATCAAAATTACACGCCTCGCTTGAAAAGAGTTGGCAACATTGTTTTACAACGTCAAACATATTTGATGCCTCGTTAGTCATGATCGGCATTTTGCCGAGTGTAACCAGTAAGCAGTTAGTGTTAAAAAACATGTCGAAAATGAAACGTTATTTTGCTTTGAATAAACAAGTACTCGCTCAACGTAAAGACAAACCACTTACGTTAGATATTGCCGGTAAAGATCATTTAAAAACGACACATTACGATGTCATGCTGGAATCGGCCACCACCTCATTTCAATTACACTGGCAAATACCAATTGATGAATCGGTGCGTGCGTATAATGCCAGCATTATCGCCTCGGCAGCAACAGTAGCCATCTCCGCAAACTCGCCCTATTTCTTCGAAAAAGATCTTTGGGATGAAACCCGTATTCCTTTATTTGAACAAGCCGTTGAAGTCGGTGGCTTTAATGATGCCGCCTTTGGCCCGATTAAACGGGTTAGCTTTGGCTCGGATTACGCTCGAGAATCATTAATGGAAGTCTTTCAGGAAAACATTGCGCATTATCCGGTGTTACTCCCCGTAGAATATAATGATGCGCCAGAACAACTAAAATCGTTACGCTTACATAATGGAACTATCTGGCGCTGGAACCGCCCATTAATTGGCTTTGATGAAGTCACTCATCAACCACACGTACGGATTGAACACCGCGTTATCGCTGCAGGCCCTACCATTGCGGATGGTATTGCCAACGCAGCATTTTATTATGGCATTGCAAACTATTTAAAAAATCTGAACTCCGCTCCCGAATTAGAACTCCCCTTTAGTACCGCAAAGGATAACTTTTACAAAGCCGCCAAATCAAGCTTACATGCAAATGTAAAATGGTTAGGGGGTTACACCGGGAAAATGAAAACCTTACTAGAGCAACAACTTATACCCCAGGCTGAAACAGGCTTGCGGCAAATGAAAATATCAGAGGACGATATAGCCCTGTACATGGGGATCATTAAGCAAAGAATTAATAACGAACAACATGGTGCAAATTGGTTACGTCACTATAAAGAAAAACATGCTTGCTCAATGCAACAACTCACCGCAGCGTATGCCGAACAACAAAATACCGGCAAGCCTGTACATACCTGGCCATTATAATTAAAGACTATTCCAGGATCACTATTATGTTAACAGTATTAAATAATATACCGGATAATTTCTTAAACGTAGATGCAACTCAGTTACATACTATATTAAACGGCCCCACCCTTATCCATTTACAAGGCCGAAGAGAACAACCGTTATTCGTATCCACTTTATTGCACGGTAATGAAACAACCGGTTTACAAGCTATTCAGACACTATTAAAAAAATATGAGGATAAAGAACTTCCGCGTTCGTTAAGTATTTTTATCGGCAACGTACAAGCCGCAAAAGAAGAAGTACGTCGCTTAGTGAATCAACCCGACTACAATCGAACCTGGCCCGGCACAGAATACGCCAGTTCAGACGAAACCATGATGATGCAGAGCGTTAAAGAGGAAATGCGCCAACGGAATGTATTCGCCAGTATTGATATTCATAACAATACTGGCCTTAACCCACACTATGCTTGCATCAACAAAATTGAAGATTCATTTTTTCATCTGGCAAGATTATTTAGCCGCACCATTGTCTACTTTACCCGCCCTATAGGGGTTCAATCACAGGCGTTTGCTGACTTATGTCCTTCAACGACTATAGAGTGCGGCCAAATCGGTCAAGTCGCTTCAGTGGAGCATGCATTAAATTTTATTGATGGAGCACTACATTTAGCTGAAATACCGCAGCACTCGATTCAAAAACAGGACATCGACCTTTTTCATACTATCGCCATCGTAAAAATTCCCGAACAAGCCAGCCTCAGTTTCAATGGCGATGGTTGTCAGATCTGTCTGGATAAAAATATTGATCATATGAATTTCAAAGAAATTCATACCGGCACTCAAATAGGAAAAATAAACGATAGTACAGGTTATCATTTAGAAGCCTGGAATAACGATGGGATTAACATTGGTGAAGAATTATTTGACTACAGCAACAATGAAATCCGCATAAAAAAACATGTCATGCCGGCGATGCTCACCTTAAATGAAAAAGTGATACGCCAGGATTGTTTATGTTACTTAATGGAACGCTATCAAATTAAAGAGAGTACTTAATATATTATATCTTGCGATATGCTTACTCTAAACGCGTTATTCTAATTTTTAATAATATCCAACGCCAAAGCCTCGGCAACTTTTATCCCGTCTATTCCCGCCGACAGAATACCGCCGGCATATCCCGCACCTTCACCCGCCGGGTATAAACCATGAGTATTAATGCTTTGGAAATCTTCACCGCGCTTGATACAAATGGGGGATGATGTGCGCGTTTCCACACCGGTAAGCACAGCGTCTGCCATCGCAAAACCTTTTATTTGTTTATCAAAAACAGGGATCGCTTCGCGAATAGCAGCAATAGCAAATGCTGGTAAGCCCCTGGATAAATCACCTAAGCTTATACCCGGTTGATAGGACGGAGTAACACTGGCTAATTCAGTAGAAGGTTTATTCTGTAAAAAATCGCCAACGAGTTGCGCCGGTGCATTGTAATTGCCCCCCCCTAATTCGTAAGCCAGCTGTTCCAGTTTATGTTGTAGCTCTATACCGGCAAATACATGCTCGGGGTAATCCAGTTCCGGTTCGATACCCACCACAATCGCGGAGTTGGCATTACGTTCATTACGCGAATATTGCGACATACCATTGGTAACAACACTACCCACTTCCGACGTTGCAGCAACCACGGTGCCACCGGGGCACATGCAAAAACTATAAACACTTCGACCATTAGCACAGTGATGCACTAATTTATAATCTGCTGCGCCTAAAATGGGATTGCCTGCCTGTTCACCATAACGCGCATTGTCGATAACCGACTGCGGATGCTCAATCCGAAAGCCGATGGAAAAAGGTTTTGCTTCTATATACACACCTTGTTCCCGCAACATTTTAAAAGTATCACGTGCGCTATGCCCGATAGCGAGAATAACGTGACGACATTCTAATCTTTCGCCACTACTTAAGGTTAGGCCCGTAATTTCCCCAGTCACTTGGTCAGTATTATTTTCAGAACTTGCATTCGTTGTTTCGCGATGGATGGTTTCTACCTTCTGCTCAAATCGAATCTCTCCCCCCAGCTGTATAATTTCGGCGCGGATGTTTTCCACCATCTTAACTAATTTAAACGTACCAATATGAGGTTTACTGACGTATAAAATTTCTTCCGGTGCTCCGGCCTTAACAAACTCGGTTAACACTTTACGTCCTAGATGACGTTTATCTTTAACCTGACTATACAATTTGCCGTCCGAAAAAGTCCCGGCACCACCTTCTCCAAATTGTACATTGGATTCAGTATTGAGCTTACGCTCGCGCCACAGCCCCCAGGTATCTTTAGTACGTTGGCGCACATCTTTACCACGTTCTAGCACAATGGGCTTCAACCCCATTTGCGCCAGGACTAATGCCGCTAAAATACCCGCAGGGCCAAAACCAATCACGACCGGACGATGTTGTTCTCCCGTCGGAAAATCAGCCTGTGCTTCGGCAACAAATTGATACGACGTATCCGGGCTGGGTTTAACAAATGCTTTGCCCGTAAATTTTTCCAATACTCTTTTTTCAGCTGCGTGAGTTAACACCACATCCAGATGGTAGATCAGTTGAATATTGGATTTTTTGCGCGCATCAAAACTGCGCTTAAAAATTGTAAAGCTGCGCAACTCGCCAGGCTTAATCCCCAGCTTGCTAATAATAATTTCAGACAACTCGGCATCGGTGTGTTCCAGTGGTAATTTTATTTCTGTGAGTCGCAACAAGATTCTATAACCTGATATAGCCCATGATATTACACACGGTGGAAAAAACAGCTGAAAGGAGAGTGTAAAAGTCAAATTTTAACCGGAAAAGCGGATGGATGGAATAAATTTCATCCCATTACTAAGTATTAAATGTTCCCATACTCTTAATCGTAAAATAATTTAGATAAAAATTTTACGTCAGATACAGTATTCGCTATTTAACATCCAGTTTTGTTTATCTTTACGTTTAGAAAAGTGAATAATCGTTTAGGGTTGATTTCCCCATATACAATTATGCTAAACTTTACAAATCATAAATAATTTTAACCTTATCCTCGCCCTTTAAATCAATAAGTCTGTTCAGTAACTCATCCGTAGGGTGTACTCGCCACTGCTCACCCAGCGCAAGTTTAGCAGTTGCTTGTGGTTGCGAGTAGCTAATGACCACTTCGCAACTACCTTGTTGAAATGGTTGTAGAATATTTTTCAACTCATTAATTAAGTCATTATCCAGCTCTTCACCTTCTAAATTAATTAATATATGTTTTGAAAAATGTTCCCGAGCTTGCTCCATGCTGTACAAATTATTACAGCTCATACGGATGCCGCCGTTGTAATCGTCGACACTGACTTCGCCTTCGATGACTACGATTTTATCTTTTGCGATTAAGTGGCCGAATTTTTCAAAGCCATCGCTAAACATGACTACTTCGATACGTGCGCTGCGATCATCCAGGGTTACGATGGCCATTTTACCACGGCGAGTATTGATAACTCGCGTGCCAATGATTAAGCCTGCGGCAAGAACTATTTTAGGTGAGACTTTAAGGTTTATTATTCTATCGGTTACGATTTCAACGAGTTCGAGTCGATAACGTTCTATCGGATGACCGGTTAAATATAAACCCAGAGTTTGTTTTTCACAGGCAAGGCGTTGATGGTCGCTCCAGTCTTTTTGGATTTCATACTGTTCCTCCTCTACTTCAACAGCCTGGCTTACACCAAACATATCGTTTTGCCCTACAGCAACATCTGCACTGTGCTGTACGGCAATTTTAAGGGCTTTGGGTAAGCTGGCAACCAGGGTTGCGCGATTCTGGTTGAATATATCTAAACCACCGGCAAGAATTAATGCGTCCAGGGTTCGTCGATTCACTTTTTTACCATCAATACGCTGACAAAAATCAAACAGATTTTTATATTCACCCTCTTCCTGACGCGATTTAATCACATCATCAATCGCCGCTTCACCAACACCTTTAATCGCACCTAAACCATAAATAATCGTGTGTTGATCGTGTGCGGAGAATTGGTATTTACATTCATTCACATTCGGTGGGTTCACTTTTAATTTCATGGTTAGACATTCATCGATTAAAGTTACAACTTTATCGGTGTTGTCCATATCGGCCGATAGCACCGCCGCCATAAAGGCCGCCGGGTAATGGGTTTTTAACCACGCGGTTTGATATGACACCAGTGCATAAGCAGCCGAATGCGATTTATTAAAACCATAGCCGGCAAATTTTTCCATTAAATCAAAAATGTAAGTTGCAGTTTTTTCTTCTACGCCGCGCGCAACAGCACCTTCGGTAAAAGTAAGGCGTTGTTTTTCCATTTCTTCGGCTTTTTTCTTACCCATGGCACGCCGTAATAAATCTGCACCACCTAAACTATAACCAGCAAGTACCTGTGCAATTTGCATTACTTGTTCCTGGTATAAAATAACCCCGTAGGTTGGACTCAGAATCGCTTCCAGATCGGGATGTGGATAAACAACTTTAGCACGACCGTGTTTACGATTGATAAAGTCGTCTACCATGCCGGACTGCAATGGGCCGGGTCGGAATAGCGCAACGAGTGCAATGATCTCTTCAAAGTTATCCGGTTGCAAACGCTCGATCAGGTTTTTCATCCCACTGGATTCCAACTGGAATATCGCAGTGGTGTTGGCGGCTTTTAATAAATCAAATACTTTTTCGTCTTCGAGTGGAATGGATTCTATCTCGATAGGTTCAATGTTATTTTTTTTGTTGTAGGCATTAACCGCAAGCACAGCCCAGTTAATAATGGTAAGTGTGCGCAGGCCTAAGAAATCGAACTTAACCAGGCCAATGGCTTCGACGTCGTCTTTATCAAATTGGGTAACAATACTTTCACTGCCCTGCTCACAATATAGCGGGGTGAAGTCGGTTAAAGTTGACGGTGCAATAACAACACCACCGGCATGTTTACCGGCGTTACGCGAAATACCTTCTAAAGACTTTGCCATGTCCAGAAGTTCGGCCACTTGTTCGTCCTGGTCATACAAATCCTGCAGGGCTTCTTCTTGTGCCAGTGCTTTTTCAAGAGTGATGCCAATTTCGAAAGGGATCAATTTAGCGATACGATCAACAAAACCATACGGATGCCCCATGACGCGACCCACATCGCGTATAACCGCTTTGGCTGCCATTGAACCATAGGTGATAATTTGCGATACCTTGTCGCGGCCATACTTTTGCGCGACGTAATCAATAACCCGGTCCCGACCTTCCATACAAAAATCGATATCGAAATCGGGCATGGATACCCGCTCAGGATTTAAGAAACGTTCAAACAGTAATTCGTATTTAATGGGATCCAGATCGGTAATGGTAAGTGCATAGGCTACGATAGAACCGGCACCTGAACCACGACCGGGACCAACCGGAATACCATTTTCTTTAGACCAACGAATGAAATCAGCCACAATTAAAAAGTAGCCGGGAAATTTCATTCCAATGATTACATCAAGTTCTATTTCAAGACGCTCTTTGTACTCCTGCGCAATTTTCTCATCACCCTCGGCAGGCAAGATCTTTTCAAGGCGCTTTGCCAAGCCTTTTCTGGATTCTTCTCTTAGAAAATCATCTATCGTCATGCCTTCTGGAACAGGATAATCGGGTAAATAATTTTTGCCGAAGGTAAATTTAACATTACAACGTTTGGCGATTTCAACCGTATTTTCGATGGCTTCGGGTAAATCCGAAAACAGCTCAATCATTTCCTCAGCGGAGCGGAAGTATTGTTGTTCGGTATAGTCTTTAGGCCGGCGAGGATCGTCTAATACCCGTCCTTCGGAAATACATACTCGTGCTTCATGCGGTTCAAAGTCTTCCTTTTTAATAAAGTGAACGGCGTTGGTGGCCACCACGGGTAAGTCAAACTTAATCGCCAGTGCCACAGCAGCATGCAAATACTCTTCTTCGCCGGGACGACCGGTTCGGTGCAACTCAAGATAAAAATTATCCGGAAACAGTGTTTTATAGTATTGAATACACTGCTCGGCTAAATCCATACGGTTAGCCAAAATGGCCTGACCGATATCACCGTCTTTACCACCCGAAAGCACAATCAAGCCATCGGCGTATGTTTCCAGCCACTGGCGTGTAATTATTGGACGATTACGGATTTGACCTTGTTGGTAGGATAAAGAAATAAGATTGGTAAGATTTCTATAGCCAATTTGATTACGGCACAACATAACCAGCTTGCTGTAGCCTAGACCCTGCTCGGTTTCTTCAATCCAGGCGTCCACGCCAATAATTGGCTTTACCCCTGCTGCCATGGTAGCGCGGTAAAACTTAACCATGGCAAACAGATTAGACTGATCAGTAATGGCAACAGCGGGCATTTGGTTGGCCGCTACTGCGGCAGCAAGCGGCTTTATACGCACTATTCCGCAAGAGAGGGAATACTCGGTATGAACGTTTAAGTGAACAAACTGTTTAGACATTCTTTAATAAATCTTTGGGATAATTACTTAATTTACAACGACTTAATGTACTATTATTTTAAAATAAGACCGTTTTGCGAACTATTCAGCTTACTGGATTGCAGAGCGAATCGAAACCGCTTATTAACATTTAATGAGACAAGTTTAATCAAATGCCATCTAGTTAATCAGCCATCTCAAGCACATCACGAACCGGCTTATAGGAGCGGCGATGGATAACGGTTACCCCCAGCTCGATTAAAGCAGCCCGATGCATCGCGGTTGGGTAGCCTTTATGCTTGGCCAGCCCATACCCCGGATAGACGAGATCGAGGGCTTGCATTTCCTGATCACGCGCTACTTTGGCAATAATCGAGGCGGCACTGATGGCTTCAATCAGAGAATCACCCTTAATAATCGCTTCTACCGGATAAGAGACATCAGGGCATTTATTACCATCTACCAATACCAGTTCGGGCGCGATGCTTAGCTGTGCAACGGCACGCGACATGGCCAGTAAACTGGCCTGGAGGATGTTAATTTGATCAATTTCCTCAACTTCAGCCCGACCTAATGCCCATGATAGGGCTTTTTCACGAATTTCTATCGCAAGGATTTCACGCTTTTTTTCGGTTAACTTCTTCGAATCCATTAATCCTTCAATAGGATTATTGGGGTCAAGTATAACCGCCGCCGCAACCACGGCTCCGGCTAATGGCCCACGACCGACCTCGTCTACACCTGCAATCGTTTGTTGATTAGTGTTAAAATGGCTATAGTCTCTCGATTTCATACTGCGGTAATATCCCTTATGTTTTCACTGGGTTACAATGCTACATATTTTACAATGAACGACATTAACATGAAAAAATCATTTTATCACACAACAGACAAGATCATCACTTTATGAAAACAATCAAAACCGCTGTTATTGGTGTTGGCTATCTCGGTAAGTTCCACGCACAAAAATACCACGCTCTCAAAAATAGTGAGCTGGTTAGTGTTTGCGACCAAAATGAAGATAATGCAAAACTTATCGCCGAAGATCTTGAATGTGCATACACCACTGATTACAAAACCTTATTAGGCAAGGTTGATGCGGTGAGTATTGTTGTACCCACTCAACTCCACTTTCAAATTGCTAAAGAATTTCTTGAAAATGGCAGTGATGTATTAGTTGAAAAACCAATCACCTCAACTCTAGAACAAGCTCAACAACTCGTTGCGATAGCAAAAGCCAACGGCCGTAAATTACAGGTTGGACATTTAGAACGTTTTAACCCGGCGATGTTGGCACTCAATGATACCTTAACGAGCCCCTTGTTTATTGAATCACATCGGGTTGCACCTTATAACCCGCGTGGTGCAGACGTGAGTGTTATTTTAGATTTAATGATTCACGATATTGATATTATTCTTGATATTGTTGATTCAAACGTAAGTTCTATTTCTGCGAATGGCGTTAAGGCCTTATCAAATGACATAGACATCGCCAGTGCCCGGATTGAATTTAAAAATGGCTGCGTAGCTAATGTTACTGCAAGTCGCGCCAGTTTAAAGAGCGAACGTAAAATGCGCATTGTTCAACACGACACCTACATTAATTTAGACTTTCAAAACAAGACGTTAACGACCTACACTAAAAGTAAAGACAAAGAAATGTTTCCCGGGGTTGCGGATATTGAAACCAATACCCAGTCCTTTGAACAAGGTGATGCGCTTTTTGCTGAAATAGAATCGTTTCTCAATACGATACAAAACGATACCGTACCGGTTGTATCGGGTGAAGATGGTTTAAGAGCGTTAAAAACTGCAAATAAAATTACTGAGTTGCTCACTAAATAATGAGCGTTAGAGTTACAGAAATAAATTTAAAAAAATACACGTTACATTAAATTAAACTAAACTAAATATTCACAAGGTTTAAACTATGATCCCAATGGTCGATTTAAAAACACAATACGCTTCGATGAAAAGCGAAATTGATTCCGTCGTGCTTAACGCTGTAGCCAATGCACAATATATTTTAGGGCCGAATGTACAACATTTTGAGAAAGAAGCGGCCAAGTACTTAGGTGCTAAATATGCTGTTGGCTGCGCTTCCGGTACCGATGCATTACATTTAGCTCTAGCTGCAGCCGGTATTAAACAAGGTGATGAAGTTATTACCAACGCCTTTACCTTTATCGCGACAGCCGAAGCAATTTGTTATGTCGGTGCTAAACCGGTGTTTATTGATATTGACCCAAAGACATTTAATATTGATCCGAATTTAATCGAAGCCGCAATAACAAAAAATACCAAGGCGATTATCCCGGTACATATATTTGGTCAGCCTGCTGATATGCCCGCTATTATGGCCATTGCGAAAAAACACAATTTAAAAGTAATTGAAGATTGCGCGCAATCCTTTGGCGCCAAAGTCGGTGGCACAGTAACAGGATCCTTTGCCGAAGCGGGTTGCCATAGCTTTTTCCCAAGCAAGAATTTAGGCGCCTTTGGAGATGGGGGGCTGGTTACAACCAACGATGATGATATTTATACACAACTTATCGCGTTAAGAAACCACGGCAGTTTTGAACGCTACCATCATCATGTTATTGGCTTTAATAGCCGTCTGGATGAAATACAAGCAGCCATTCTGCGAGTAAAATTAAAACATATTAATGAATATAATGCTGGCCGATACCGTGTCGCACAGAATTATTCTCACTCACTCCATGATTCCATACAAACACCGTTTGAAGATAAAATTGGCAACCATATTTATCATCAATACACTGTATTAAGTGATAACCGCGAAGCAGTACAAGCAGCCTTATCAGCCAAAGAAATAGCGTCAGCCGTGTACTATCCTATTCCTTTACACAAGCAAGAAGTATTTAAAGAAGAGTACAAAGACATAAAATTACCTGTAACCGAATCGGTTTGTGCGCAATGTGTTTCCTTTCCGATATACCCCGAGATGCCTGAAGATACGCAAGATATTATTATAGATACAATCAATAGCGCATTTTAAGTTTAATGAAGAATATACTTATTGTTGCTGGCGAAGCGTCTGGTGATGCGCATGGAGCAAGACTGGTTAAAGCGGTATTAGAGAAAGACCCATCGGTTAATTTTTATGGCGTTGGCGGTACCGATATGCGTACCGCCGGTGTTAATGTTAAAACTGATGCGTCCGAACTCGCCGTCGTTGGCTTATGGGAAGTTATCGCACACCGTAAGGTTATTTTTGCTGTTCTCAATAGTTTGAAAGAACAATTAAAAACCTCTCCTCCAGATTTATTGTTATTAATTGATTACGCTGAATTTAATCTTAAACTTGCCGAGTTTGCGAAAAGTTTAGGCATTAAAGTATTATTTTATATCAGCCCGCAGGTTTGGGCATGGCGACAGGGACGTGTTAACAAAATTAGAAGTAGCGTTGATATGATGGCCGTTATTTTTAATTTTGAAAAAGAATTTTATTTAAAACATAATGTGCAGGCAAAATATGTCGGCCACCCACTGAGCCATATCGTAAAGCCATCCATTCAGCGCACCCCGTTTCTTCAAAAACACAATATTAATCCAGAATATAAAGTACTAGGCTTATTTCCAGGAAGTCGACGAAGTGAAATCAAGCGACTATTACCTATTATTATAGAATCGGCAAATATTTTAAAACAAAAAAATCCTGAATTTGAATTTTTACTGCCACTAGCATCAACACTAAGTGATGAAGATTTAGCGCCGTTCCTGTCTAACAACGCCCTGAGTATCCATGTTATTAAAGATGATACATTTAATGTAATGAATGCTTGCGATGCGATTGTAACGGTATCGGGCACGGTGACGCTGGAAATAGCTTTAATCGGCACTCCACTAATTATTATTAACAAAGTTTCATGGTTAACTTATTTAATTGTTAAACGGATGATAAAAATCCCTTACATTGGTTTATGTAATATTGTAGCCAATAAATTAATCGCACAGGAGTTCATTCAAAAAGATGCGACACCAAAAAAGATTGCGAAGGCTTTATTTGAATTAGTGACCGATGAAGTAAAAAACAAGACAACCCGAAAAGAACTTGGCTTGATTCATCAATTATTAATTGATGCGCCTGCGGATATAAGTATTAGTGATTTGACGCTAGAGATGTTAGCAAGCTAGATGAGGTTAAGTAAGAAGTTACAAATAAAAATTAATCCGGAAATAATATACAAGGCTTAGCGAACAATACCGCGCTGAGAGTTTTGCATAAATTGTATCAGAGTCTTAACCTCGGCTTGTGACTCCGCAAGCAGTTCTAATTTCATTTTTGCGGACTCTACCGTTAAACCCAGGCGGTATATAATTTTATACGCTTCTTTAATGGCTTTAATCGCTTCTTTGCTAAAGCCGCTTCTTTTCAACCCTTCTGAATTAATGCCATGTGGATGTGCCGGATTGCCATTTACCATTATATAGGGCGGTACGTCTTTGCTGATAGCACTGCCCATTCCACAAAAAGCATGCGCACCAATATGGCAAAACTGATGAATTAATGTAAACCCACCTAAGATGGCATAATCATCTACAATCGCATGCCCGGCTAATGATGCACCATTTGAAAAAATTGTGTTGTTACCTACCTGACAATCGTGCGCAATATGGATATAGGCCATTAGCCAGTTGTTATTACCAATGAGCGTAGTACCCCCGCCATCAGCAGTACCACGATTGATGGTAACGAATTCACGAATGGTATTGCCATCGCCAATGATGAGCTTGGATTCCTCGCCATGAAATTTTTTGTCTTGAGGGACTTCGCCTATAGAGGCAAACTGAAAGATAGTATTGTTTGTACCAAGGTGGGTTGGTCCATTAATAACAACATGCGGGCCAATTTTTGAACCCGCTTCAATGGTGACATGTGGTCCGATAACGGTGTAAGGCCCGATCGTTACATCTGAATCGATATTCGCTTTCGCATCTATGATTGCAGTTGAGTCAATTGTCATTCAATTTCCCGTTCTGCACACATTAAATCAGCAGAGCAAACAACTTTACCTTCCACAGAAGCCACACCTTCAAATTTCCAGATACCACGTTTTTCTTTAACGAACTTAACACTTAAGACTAGTTTATCACCAGGTTCAACGGGTTGTTTGAAGCGTGCTTTATCCACTCCAACAAAATAATATAACGAGTTTTCGTCCGGCACACGTCCCAAAGTACGAAATGCTAGAATCCCGGTTGCTTGTGCTAATGCTTCTAATATTAGTACGCCAGGCATAACGGGGCGTTGTGGGAAATGTCCGGTAAAGTAAGGTTCGTTATAAGTAACATTCTTATATCCAACTAAGGTTTCGCCCGGTATACATTCAGTAACCCTGTCAATTAAAAGAAAAGGATATCGATGTGGTAAATGTTGTAAAATTTCGTAAATATCAAGCTGTTCCAACTTGCTGCCCCTTAATTACTTATCACTTGATGAAGGATTTAATTTTTCCAATTGTTTAACGCGCCTGGCTAATTCGTCCATCTTCTTCATTTGCATATAATTCTTATGCCATTTACTATTTTCAACCAATGGTGCACAGGATGAATACACCCCCGCCTCTTTGATCGATTGTAATACTGTTGTTCGCCCGGTTAAGGTAACTCGATCAGCAATGGTTATATGCCCCGAGATTGCGACCGTGCCTCCTATCATACAATATTGACCAATGATTGTGCTACCAGCAATGGCTGTCATCGCTGCAATTGCGGTATGGTCTCCAATTTCCACATTATGTGCAATTTGAATTAAATTATCTAAACGTACCCCGTTACCAATAATTGTATTTTCAATCGCTCCACAATCTATTGTAGTGTTAGCGCCAATTTCTACATTCGAGCCGATTATCACGGCGCCCAGTTGTGGAATTTTAACCCAATGACCCTGGTCATTGGCATTACCAAAACCATCCGCGCCAATCACCGCGCCAGGGTGAATAATTGTTCGCTCCCCAATTTTGCAGGCCTTTAAAACCGATACATTATTGTGCAATCGAACATGACTGCTTAAGAATACATTCTCACCAATAAAACAATGACTGCCAATCTGGCAACCTTTTCCGATCTCAACTCCTTTTTCAATGACACTATACGGACCTATAGAAACCGATTCATGTATCAACGTTTCAGTATCAATTAGTGCTGTAGGATGTATCGTTGGAGAAATTTCGTTACTGGATGTAATCAGTGTGGCGATCCTGGCGTAAGCTAGCAGTGGATTATCAACAATAATGGCATTTGTTTTACACGCATCTAAATCTTCTTTGCGTAATATAACAGCTGTCGCTTGAGTATCAGACAGGTATTTACGCAAGCCCTTTAAACTCAAAAAAGTTATTTGGCCTGCTACAGCATTTTTAATGGTTGCGACATTATTAACTTTTGCTGCAGGATCACCGCTGACTTCACCTCTAACTTCTATAGCCAGTTGCTCTAGTGTTAATTCCACGAGTGAATACCTTGCGTTAACCAATAATGTTTGGGGTGAGCACTATTGCGATGCTGTTTTTTTATTTTTAAGCGCTTTTTTTAAGGTTGCTAATACCATTTTGGTTATGTCAGAGCGTTTGTTTGCATACATAACATTATCGCCAAAGATGACATCATACTTCTCTTCTTCTGCAAGAGTCACAATGGCATTATTAACAATTTTTTGTAACTTGTTTAACTCATCATTGCGGCGGATATTTAAATCTTCAGTAAATTCTTCTTTTGCTCGTTTGATATCACGTTTTAAATTAAAAATTTCTCTCTCCAACTGTTTGCGTCCAGCCGGGCTCATAATTGCACCATCTCTTGCTAAATTTTCTGTTTTGGATTTCAGATCTTTATCTAACTTAAGAATCTGAGTTTCACGGGGTGCAAATTCTGTTTCGAGCTTTTTCCGGGCATCGGCAGCTTGTGGTGCATGCTTCAAAACATAAGCTATGTTAACAACACCTAATTTAACCTCCGCAGCATAAGAAACTGGCGCTATTAATAGACAAACGAAGGTACTGATGACTAGAGTTAAATTACGCAAATCCATCCCCATTAAAATGTTGAACCAAGTGTGAACTGAAATGACTTTGTATCATCTCCTACTTTATCATTCAAGGAATTAGCCCAACTAAAACGCATAACACCGACAGGAGTTAACCATATCATAGCCACTCCCACAGAAGTACGCAATTCACCCAGGGCCACACTTTCATCTTGCCCGAAGACATTTCCAGCATCAAAAAAGGTACTAAATCTGAGTGATTTACTATTTTCGGCAAATGGATTGGGCAAAATAAGCTCCAAATTGGTAACAACTCGCTTGTTACCTCCAATAGGGTCATTTGTTACGGGATCACGTGGGCCCAAACTATTACCGCCATAACCACGAATCGAGCGACTACCACCGGCATAATAATTTTCAAAGGGGGGAACTGACTTGGTAGCACCAAAATGTCCTGCATAACCTAAGTTGGTATTAAACAATAAAGTCACATTCTTGGCTAAAGGAAAATACTGTAAATACCGCAAGTTAAGCTTGTAGAATTCTAAATCACTGCCTGGGGTACTGGATTCGATACTCGCAGATGCAAGATTACCTTCGTCAGCAAAAATCGCTTTATTACGTGTATCATGTGCCCATGAAAATAGTGCTTTGTAATTCGCATAATCATTACCGTGCAAAGCAATAAAGTCTAAAATTTGCTGCGATGTGTTCACACCGGTAACAAGACTGGTATTATCATAGGATAAACCAAGCCCTATAGAATCTACCTCACTCATGGGAATGCGATAATTAACAGAAGCACCCGTACTATTGGTTTGATAATTACTAATATCCGCTTCGTTAGCTGAGAACTTACGTTTATAAACACTAAAACCGCGACTCACACCATCATTGGTATAATACGGGTTTGTATAACTAATCGTATTATCTTGCACCACATTACTGTTATTAATGCTAATACTAACCCGGTTACCTGTACCTACGAAATTATTCTGTGAAACAGAGAAATTAACGATCGCCCCCTGGGTGTCGTTATAACCCAGACCTGCTGATAAATTACCTGTGGCACGTTCAGTAACGGTATAGTTAACATCAACCTGATCGTTAGTATTCGTAACGGCTGGCGTTTCTACTGAAACATCTTCAAAAAAACCGAGTCGATTTAAGCGTGTTTTAGATTGCGCAATACTTTTGGTCGACATCCAGTCACCTTCCATTTGACGAATTTCACGTCGTACAACTTCATCTTTTGATTTAAGATTACCAAAAATATTAATACGATTAACATATACACGCCGACCTGGGTCAAGGAAAAAAGTCAGATCAACAGTTTTGTCTGTTTCGTTGGTCTTGGGTGACAGATTAATATTTGCAAAAGCGTAGCCATCCTCTGAAAAACGATCACTAATATTAGTACGACTTAGACTTGACTCTTTACGAGAAAATGTATCACCTTGTTTCAAGGTAATTAATTTTAACAGTTCATCTTCCTTAAAAATAAGGTTACCAGACAAACTAATCTTATTAACGGTGTATTTCTCACCTTCAGTAATATTGACCGTAATATAAACATCTTGCTTATCCGGTGTTAATGAAACCTGTGTTGAATTAATTCGAAAGTTTATATAACCACGATCTTGATAATAGGACTTTAATATTTCCAAATCAGCTGCAAATAATTGTTTGGAATAAGATTTTCGCCCTCCGAATAGGCCACTGCCACCTAACTCCATTAACCCATGCAGTTTATCTTCACTAAATATTGTATTACCGACAATATTAAATGCATATATACGTGCGGATTCACCTTCAGAAATTTCTACAGAAACGTTCACGCGGTTACGTTCTAACGGTATAATTTTAGTATCAACTTTTACTGCATATCGACCTAAACTATAATATTGACGTTTTAATTCTTGTTCAATAACTGAAACAACAGCTCGGTCAAGAACGTGTCCGGTTTTTAAACCAATCTGACTTAAAGCTTCTTGTAACTGGGCGGTTGGTAATTCCGAGTTCCCGGTAATAGTAACTTCAGCAATAGCTGGACGTTCAGCGACAAAAACAACAAGTACATCACCTTCTCTTTCTATTTTAACATCTTTGAAAAAACCAGTTTTAAATAGTTTTTTAATTGCATTAGAGGTTAAATCTTCAGTTATGGTATCGCCTACTTTCACAGGAAGATAATTAAAGACAGTACCAACTGAAATGCGCTGAAGCCCTTCAAGTTTAATATCCTGAACAACGAAAGACTCAAATGCATAGGCTTCTGCAACACATAAAGATAAGAATGGAACTAATAATCTACGCATTATAAAACTACAACCTTTAAAAACTTTTTGAATTAACTAAACAAGCGAAGCAAATCATTATAAAAAGCCAAACTCATTAACATTACTAACATTACGATTCCAATTTGCTGTCCAATCATTTCAAAGGATGCAGATACCGGACTCCCTTTTACAATTTCAATGACATAATAAAATAAGTGCCCACCATCTAACATGGGAATAGGAAGTAAATTAAGAATACCTAAGCTAACACTGATAAGCGCTAAAAAGCCCAGAAATTTACTCAGGCCAGCATCTGCGGATAAACCTGCATATTTTGCAATGGTTATCGGACCACTTATATTTTTAATAGAAACTTCACCCATAATCATTTTAACTAAAAATGACACTGTACGTGTTGTAGTACGCCAGGTTAGCATTAAAGACTGTCCAACACTTTCAAAAACAGAATACTGGTAATTCACTTTCATATCATCTGGATAAGTAACAGCATTACTAACGCCAATTAACCCTACGGCCTTTCCATCCCGCATAGATTTTTTAGTATGCACTATAAGATGCTTAATCTCTCCGGTTGAGTCTACTGTTAACTCGATTTTTTTATCAGGATAGCTTGAAATTTGTTCGGCCATTTCATTCCAAGATGAAACACTGACTTTATTTACTTTTAAGATTAGGTCACCTATTTTCAATCCCGCTTTGGAAGCAGGAGAATCTGCGACAACTAAACCAATCTTAGACGTTGCAGTTGGACGCCATGGTTTGAAGCCTAAAATCGAAAAAATATTTTCGGTTTCAATATCTGCTTTTGAATTTGTAAAATCGAAATTAATAATACTATTTAAACCAGACTTGGTTTTCACAACAAGTTCAGCCTTTGATTTACCTAATACCACCGGAACAAACTCATTTAAAGCGACATCCCACACCGGTGTTTCAACTTCATTAATACTTATAATCGTATCACCCGTCTGTAAACCCGCAATTTGTGCTGCTGAGTTTTTAACAACGTCACCTATAACGGGTGTTATACCGGGTGTGCCATTAACAAACATTGCCCAGTAAGCAAACACAGCAAATATAAAATTAAAAAATGGACCTGCAAAAACGATCGCAAACCGTTTTGCAACATGCTGACGATTAAAAGCTCGATTAACTTCAGATACAGGAACATCTGCTTCACGTTCATCCAGCATTTTAACGTAGCCACCTAATGGGATTGCTGCTACTACAAATTCAGTCTTATCTTTGCCGAATGTTTTTTTATACATAGGTTTACCAAAACCAATTGAAAAACGTAATATTTTCACGCCTAAGGTTTTAGCTACCCAGTAATGTCCATACTCATGAATAGCTACAAGTATCGTAATTGCAACAACAAAGGAAGGCAGGCTATAAATAAAATCAAGCATGTGTCTGTTTACCTATAATTTTTGATGCAACTATTTTGACCGTTTCAGTAGCTAGTATACGGGCTTCGTAATCTGCATTCACAACAGTTGCAATATCGACTACCTTTTTAAAGGTCATTTGCTCCAAAACATCTTCAACTACTTTTGCTATAGACATAAAAGCAATGTCGTTATCTAAAAAAGCTTGTACAGCGACTTCATTCGCTGCATTTAATACCGCTGGCATGATCCCGCCCGAACGCATTGCATTTTCAGCAAGTTTAATACAAGGAAATCGTACATGATCTGGTTTTTCAAATTCCAGGTTAGGCATGGAAAAAAGATCCAGACTAGCAACACCCGACTCAATTCTTTCCGGCCATGCCAATGCATAGGCAATCGGTGTACGCATATCAGGCATACCCATTTGTGACATTATTGAACCATCAATAAACTCAACCATTGAATGAATAATACTTTGCGGGTGTATCGCAATTTGAATATCGTCGACACTGGCATCAAATAACCAACACGCTTCAATAAGTTCCAGACCTTTATTCATCATTGTGGCTGAATCAACAGAAATTTTTCGACCCATAGACCAATTCGGATGAGCGCATGCCTGATCGGGTGTAACTGATGCTAGCAAATTCAAATCGGTTGTTCGAAATGGACCGCCAGAGGCTGTAAGATAGATCTTACGCACCTCCCTTGATAAACCTTTACTGCCATTAAAACTTTGTAAACACTGGAAAATAGCATTATGTTCACTGTCGACAGGAAGCAACACAGCATTATTTTTTGCCACTTCATCCATAAAGATTTGCCCACTCATAACCAGCGTTTCTTTATTGGCTAAAAGAATTCTTTTACTTGCCTTTGCCGCAGCTAATGATGATGACAAACCAGCAGCACCAACAATAGCCGCAACCACATAGTCTGTTTCAGCAAGGCTAGCTACATAGTCCAGATTTTTCACTCCGGATAACACTTCTGTATCAAGAGATGTATTTTTAATTTTACCAGCAAGTTTCATTGCTGCATCTTCATTCACAATAACTGCATACTTTGGATTATACTCAAGGCATTGTTCAAATAGCTTTGTAACATTACTATTTGCGGTAAGTGCAATTATTTTATATTTATCTTTATTAAGGCTTAATACAGCAAGTGTGCTTGCACCTATTGAACCTGTTGCTCCAAGAATGGCTACACCGATCATTTTAATAGTCCCAGTAACCATAAGCCAGCAAGATAAAATGGCGCGGCCGCGACCAGGCTGTCTACCCTATCTAGCATACCACCGTGTCCAGGTAATAAATTACCACTGTCTTTAATTGCATTCTGACGTTTATATAAACTCTCGGACAAATCACCAAAGATGGAAATAGATACCATAATAAATGTTAATACAAAAAACAGGATGCCGGTTTGAAAATCTAATCCAAACGAATATGCACCAATGAGAGAGCCCATTGAAGTCCCAAACAGTGCCCCATAAACACCTTCCCATGTTTTACCAGGACTAATGTGTGGCGCAAGTTTATGCTTCCCTAGATATTTACCCGAGAAATAAGCAAAAACATCTGCAGCCCAAATTATCATTAACATATAAAATAAATAACCCGGAAAGTTATATTCATTTCTTAAATAGACAATTGCATAAAACGGAATAATAAGTGCAACTATACTAACCATAGCAGTTACAACATTTACACCATTGCCTTGAAGTTGAGTAGGCAATGTATCAGGTGTTTTATAAATCAATATACATACAATGCGGTATAACCACCATACAATACTTATTGATATTAAAATATAAAACCCTTTAGCTGAAATATCCAAGGCCCAAATTAAAAGTACTAATGCTAGTAAAGAAGCGATAGTGTAAAGAGCTTTAGATGTTGAACGCTCCATTCCTGCTAAGTGCCCCCACTCCCAACTAGACAAACCCACAACAATTAAAATAAATAATGAAAAATATAACGCAGGCAAGCTAAAGACGCCCCAAATAACGAGTGGCGTTAGAATCAACGAAGTAATTATACGTTGTTTAAGCATAATTATTATTATTCTCTAAAGTTTTCACTTGTGCACTCGTTTGACCGAACCGGCGCTGCCTGTTGGCATACGCAGTTATCGCTTTAAATAATTCTTTTCTATTAAAATCAGGCCATAACAAATCAGTAAAATACAGTTCTGTATATGCCAGTTGCCAAATCAGGAAATTACTAATCCTTTGTTCTCCACCCGTACGGATGAACAAATCCGGAACGGGTAAGCTATTCAGACATATATTTTCATTGATAGTTTCAGAGGTAATCTGCGAACTTGATAATTCATTATTTTCGATTTTGACGGCTATTTTTTTCATCGCCTGAGTGATATCCCATTGACCACCATAGTTGACGGCTATATTTAGCGCTAAACCTGTATTATTTTTTGTAAGAAACTCAGAATCATGCATACGGGTTTGCAGCTTTTCATTAAAAGCTGACGTATCACCGATAAATTGAATTTTAATATTATTTTCGTGTAGTTTCTTAACTTCTTTATTTAAAGCGGTTAAGAACAAATCCATTAAAAAACCGACTTCCTTATCCGGTCGACGCCAATTTTCACTTGAAAAGGCAAAAACCGTGAGCGCTTTAATACTTAGTTGAGAACAATCCTGAACAACTTCCCGGACAGCTTCAACACCGGCTTTATGACCAACAACGCGTAGATAATTACGTTGTTCAGCCCAACGCCCATTACCATCTAAAATAACAACGATATGCTGCGGGTATTGCTCAGGCTCAATACCGTCAATAATTAATGGTTTAGGTGACATCTCAACATTCTACGTTTGGCCATTCTATATTCTGACATTTAACTTTTTGGCACTGTTCATATACTTGAAATTTAAGATAATAAAACTGTTTTAATGAAAGTTAGATTTCCATTAAGTCTTTTTCTTTATCTTTAAGTATTGAGTCAATCAATGTACTATATTTATCAGTAATCTTTTGTATCTCATCACTAAAGCGACGTTCGTCATCTTCAGTTGCATCTTTGTCTTTAACTAAAGACTTAACATCACCTATTACATCACGTCGAATATTGCGAATAGCAACTTTTGCCTGCTCGCCCTCGGCTCGAACAACCTTAATTAAATCTCTACGTCGCTCTTCGGTTAATGCTGGTAATGGAACACGAATGACTTCGCCGGCAGAAGATGGATTCAAACCAAGATCAGAGGTCATTATTGCTTTCTCAACAGCCTGCACCATTGACTTATCAAACGTCGAAACGTTTAACATTCTGGAATCAGCAATTGATATCGATGCGACCTGTTTTAATGGTGTAGGTGTACCATAGTAGTCCACCATTACATGATCTAAAAGACTCGGGTGTGCCCGACCAGTACGAATTTTTACTAAGTCATTTTTCAATGATTCAACGCTTTTCCCCATTCGTATATCAGCATCTTGCTTTAATTCATCTAACATTACACACCTTCACTTTATTCATTAAAAATTATTCTACCAAGGTACCAATAGGTTCACCTGAGGCTATTTTCAGCATAAGCCCTGGCTTATTCATATTAAATACACGGATTGGAATATGATTATCCCGACATAAAACCATTGCGGTGGTATCCATGACTGCTAATTTTTGCTCGATAACCTGATCATAACCAAGCTTCTCATACAATGTTGCCGATGGATCTTTTACCGGGTCAGCTGAATAGATACCATCAACCTTGGTCCCTTTAAGAACGATGTCCGCATCAATCTCGGTTCCGCGTAAACTTGCCGCAGTATCTGTAGTGAAAAATGGATTACCGGTTCCGGCAGCAAAAATAACAACCCGGCCTTTTTCTAAATGACGAACCGCACGACGCCGGATATAATCTTCACAGACCTGATGAATTGCAAGAGCCGACATCACCCGAACCCGTACACCCTGATGTTCGATAGCATCTTGTAATGCGAGTGCATTCATCACCGTGGCCAACATGCCCATATGGTCGCCAGTGGTTCTGTTCATACCTAACTCAGCCAAACTCATACCACGAAAAATATTACCACCACCAATGACTAAAGCAACCTGAATATCATTATCAATCAGTTGCTTTATCTCTCCGCCTACACGTTCCAGCACTTTCGGGTCTATGCCGAAATCTTGCTCGCCCATGAGCGCTTCACCGGAAAGTTTAAGAAGAATTCGTTTATATTTTGTCGCCATGCTATTCCACTATATGTAGTTATTAATATTAGGGAGTTACAACCCAACAAGATTGCCGCGCTATTGCTTACAATCACAACCTATAACAAAAATTTCTATACTGAGCTCTTAAAGAAAATAACAACCAGTACACTCTCGTGCGGATACTCAGAAGCTCGATTACGAGCCGATTTGGGCGGCCACTTCATCTGCAAAATTCTCTACTTTCTTCTCAATCCCTTCACCAACTTCTAAACGTAGAAAACGATGAATCGTCGCACCTTTAGATTTTAATAATTGGCCGATTGTTTGCTCTGGATCTTTTACGAAAGGTTGTTCCAACAATGTAATTTCTTTCAGGTATTTCTTGATGCGGCCTTCTACCATTTTTTCAATGATTTCTGTTGGTTTACCACTTTCAGCAGCCTGGGCAATAAAAATTTCACGCTCTTTATCCAAAAGTGCCTGATCAGCATCTTGTTCAGAAATACAACTCGGTTTACTCGCAGCTATGTGCATTGCGATATCTTTGCCTAATGCATCATCACCATTTTCAATGTCGACGATAACGGCAATACGAACACCGTGCTTATAGTATGAAATCTGTCCCGCAGCTTCGATACGATCAAAGCGACGAACTGTCATGTTTTCACCAATTTTACTGATCAATTCTTTACGTGCTTCATCAATCGTACTACCACCGTCGGTAATGGGCATTGCACTTAATGCTTCAAGACTGTCAGGGCTATTACTTAATACTCGTTTACCAACATTATCGACAAAATCAATAAACGCTGTTTCTTTTGCTACGAAATCTGTTTCGCAATTAATTTCTGCAATCGCGACTGCTTTTGCATCGTCTGTAACTTGCACAGATATTAAACCTTCTGCAGCGACACGATCTGCTTTTTTATCGGCTTTTGCCTGACCTGATTTACGCATTGCTTCAATGGCAGCTTCGATATCGCCATCTGTTTCTACTAATGCTTTCTTACATTCCATCATGCCCGCACCAGAGCGCTCACGTAATTCTTTTACCATAGCTGCTGAAATTGCCATATAAATATCCTCTTAAATTCTTTATCTAAATCTTATAAAGATTTTCTCAATTAGCTCGACTTTAACTACATACTCAAACCTACATATACAGAAAAAGGGGGCCAAGGCCCCCTTAAACTTTCAGAATAAAATTATTCTGCCGCAGCTTCTTCTGGCTTATCAGTTGAATCCGCTTTCACTTCAGCTGTTTCTTCAGCCTTAGGTGTTGCTGCTTTTTTCGCAACAGTTTTCTTCTTTGCAGTTTTTTTCTTAGCGACTACCTTAGCACCCGGTTTATCTTCTGCGGCAACACCTGGGTTTTTCGCTAATGATTCTTGTCCAAGTAAAATTGCACGAGATACACCTTGTGCGTACAAAGTGATTGCACGAATAGCATCATCATTGCCAGGAATAACATAATCAACATTATCGGGTGAATTGTTTGAATCAACTACGCCAATAACAGGAATACCTAATTTCTTAGCTTCAGCAATTGCAATTTTTTCATGACCCACATCAATAATAAACAAGGCATCTGGTAAGCCATTCATGTTTTTAATACCACCTAAGCTGCGATCAAGCTTGGTTTTTTCACGTGTCATGGTTAAGGTTTCTTTTTTGCTGAATTTAGCAAAACGACCTTCATCTTCCATCGCTTCAAGTTCTTTTAAACGTTTAATGGACTGCTTCACTGTTTTAAAGTTAGTTAACATACCACCTAACCAACGGTGATCAACGTAAGGCATACCACAACGATTGGCTTCTTCGCTTACTACTTTTTGCGCTGCGCGTTTAGTACCAACAAACATGATACGACCGCGATTTGATACTAATTTAGAAATGAAATTCATTGCATCATCATACATAGGCAATGTTTTTTCTAAATTCAGGATATGGATTTTATTACGATCACCAAAAATAAATGGGGCCATTTTTGGATTCCAGAAGCGTGTTTGATGGCCAAAATGGACACCCGCCTCTAGCATTTGACGCATAGAAACATCAGACATTTGTATTCTCCTACAGGGTTTAGTCTTCCGTATTCCCCACTTTCTCAACCCTATTGTGAGGGCACCCGAGACAATGTATTGGCAATACGTGTAAATTTACTCACATGAGCATTCGTTTTGCTTAAAAAGCATGCGCTTTATACCATAATTAGCTAAAGACAACAACGAACAACTGGTATATTATTGATTTTCTTACTGAATCAACCAGTTACAACCTTACATAATCTATGGACTTATACCAAAACTTATGACTGTCTCAATAAAAAGCCCCGATGAAATAGAAAAAATGCGCGTTGCTGGGAAGTTAGCCGCAGATGTTCTTGAGTATATCCAACCTTACGTAAAGCCCGGTATCACTACTGTTGAACTCGATACATTATGCCATGATTATATCGTAAACGTGCAGCAGGCTATCCCTGCGCCACTGGATTACCATGGATTTCCTAAATCGATTTGCACCTCGGTTAACCATGTTATTTGCCATGGTATTCCTAACGAGAAGCACCTCAAAAAAGGCGACTCGATTAATATTGATATTACCGTTATCAAAGACCTCTACCACGGTGATACCAGTAAAATGTTTTTTGTTGGCGAACCCAGCATTATTGCCAAAAGACTCGCAAAAGTAGCCTATGAATGTATGTGTCTCGGTATCGACTTAGTTAAACCCGGCACCCGGCTCGGTGATATTGGCCATGTCATCCAGACTCATGCTGAAGCCAATAGCTACTCAGTAGTACGGGAATACTGTGGCCATGGTATCGGAATTAAATTCCATGAGGATCCACAAGTACTCCACTACGGCAAACCCGATACCGGACTGACACTTGAACCAGGGATGATATTTACAATTGAACCGATGATTAACGTTGGCAAACGAAATGTTAAATTACTAAAAGATGGCTGGACTGTCGTGTCAAAAGATCACTCCCTCTCTGCACAATGGGAACACACTATATTAGTAACCGAAACCGGCCATGAAGTTTTAACCAGGCGAGCAGAGGAAAATTTTTAAATGCAGGATATTCAGATCGACAGTAATTTATTTGATGAATCTGCACTACAACAACAAATTTCAACGCAAGCTTCACCCATTTCGATTTTTAAAGCTCAACGCAAACACTACTTAGACATTCTAACTGAACGCTTTAATTCCGGCCGGGCAGCAACCGAACTTGTGCATTTGCACGCTGCATTAACCGATAAATTATTAGTTCATGCCTGGAAACTATTTTTTAACGACAATACACATAAACACTTAGCACTAATTGCGGTTGGCGGTTATGGTCGCGGCGAGCTCCATCCTGCCTCCGACATAGATTTACTGCTACTCCTAAAAAAACCGACTAAAGAAATTAATGAAGCCATCAGTCAGTTTATTACTTTCTTATGGGACATTGGCCTTGAAGTTGGACATAGTGTTCGCACCGTAAAAGAATGCGCTACTGAAGCTAAAAACGATATTACCGTCGCCACAAATATTCAGGAATCGCGTTTACTCATTGGCTCGGGAAAACTCTTTGAAAAACAAAAATTAAAGTGTTCACCTAAAAAAATCTGGCCAAGCAATAAGTTCTTTCAAGCCAAGCGTGAAGAACAGAAAAAAAGACACGAACGCTTCCACGACTCGGCCTATAATCTGGAACCGAATATTAAAGAAGGCCCGGGTGGGTTACGTGACATCCAAATGATTGGATGGGTAGCAAAACGTCACTTCGGTGTGGACACTTTAAAGCAACTCATCGAACATGGTTTTTTAACCACAGAAGAATACAATGATTTAAATGCTGGCCAGGCCTTTTTATGGCGGGTTCGTTATGGACTTCATCTCATTAACAATCGTCGCGAAGATCGCTTGTTATTTGATCATCAGCGCAAACTTGCAAAACAATTTGGCTATAACGATACCCATAAATCTCTGGCTGTTGAAGTTTTTATGAAGCAGTATTATCGCACCATAATGGATTTAAGCCGATTGAATGAAATGTTACTGCAACTTTTTGAAGAAGAAATATTACTGGCCGGTAAAAAAACGAAAGTTATTCCCATAAATAATCGTTTTCAGTCTATCAATGGCTATTTAGAAGTTATAGATGATTCAATATTCAAATCTTATCCCTTCGCTTTACTAGAAGCATTTCTATTACTCGCACAAAACCCGAAATTAAAGGGTGTACGCTCTAATACAATTCGTCTGATGCGTTCACACCGCTACCTAATTAACAGTAGCTTTCGCGCGGATATACGCTGCCGAAGTTTATTTATCGAGTTTTTCAAACAAAGTCATGGGATTACACATGAATTAAGGCGTATGAACCGATATGGAATACTTGCAGCGTATATTCCTGTGTTTGAGAAAATCGTGGGACAAATGCAACATGACTTATTTCATGTCTACACCGTCGATGAGCACACTATTATGCTCATCCGTAACTTAAGACGATTTACGGTTCCGGAATTCAGTAATGAATTTCCTCTATGTAGTGAACTAATCAACACGCTCCCAAAACAGGAAGTTATTCTAATCGCAGCGTTATTTCATGATATTGCAAAAGGTCGCGGTGGAGAACATTCCACTCTTGGTGCACTTGATGCCATTGAATTTAGTAAGCAGCATGACTTAAGTCAATATGACACGAATTTAATCGCCTGGATAATTCGAAATCATCTACTAATGTCTTCAACGGCCCAGAAAAAAGACATTAGCGATCCCGATATTATTTATGAGTTTGCGAATCAGGTTGGCGATATCACTCGATTAAAATATTTGTACTTACTTACCGTTGCGGATATCCGTGCAACAAGCGATACAGTATGGAATTCATGGAAAGATTCTTTACTTAAAGATTTGTATTTTTCGACTCGAGATGTACTCCGAAGAGGATTGCAAAGTCCAATATTACGTTCCGAGCTTGTTGCAGAAAATAAAAGACTCGCAATGGAAGTGTTATCTCAACATTATGATGACACAGCTATTAATACAATATGGAATAAATCAGATGATGATTATTTTATACGCCATACTATTTCTGAAATCACATGGCAAACAGATTCTATTTTAACGGCAACCGACAAAAACATTGTCATTTCATTTCAACATTCAAAACAACATAATGTAATAAGTTTATTTGTACATACTGCTGCATTTTCGGGTTTATTTTCGATAGTCACATCCATACTGGAATATTTTAAACTCGATATTATTGAGGCTCGTATTATAGAATCAAAATTCGGCTACGCATTTAACACGTACCATATAAAAAACCAAACTGACGAACCCATTGCAGAAAGTATTTGCAATGAAATATCGGTTACAATGCATGAATATATTAAACTAAAGAAACGTATGCAAGAAACAGCTACAAGTGGCTCTTTCATCACAAGACAAGAAAAACACTTTCAATTTCCTACTAAAGTTTTTTTTGATAACACTATTAGTGAAGACCTAACTATAATGACAGTTACCTCGTCAGATAACACTGGAATTTTATCCCAGTTAGCCATGCTGATTGACCAACAGAAAATTAATATAATCGCTGCAAAAATTGCTACTTACGGAGAACGTATTGAGGATATCTTTAGTATTACAAACCAAAATACTGAAAAACTTAGTGATACAGAACAACAACACCTTAGAGAAAAAATCATAGCACAGCTTGACGAATAAAATTAAAAAGAAAAATTTTCCGATACTTTTTCAGTATACGTGTCTATAAAATCATCCAGATCAGACTCAACCAAACCTAAAATATCTATTAAAAATAAAACCGTTTCATTTTTTTTCATTGCCAATTCATCATCTTTATATTCGATCAATAACGAAGCCAATCGAAGCGTAGCAACATGCTTGTCAATTTTCGTCTCAATCTGTACGGGGGTAGTTCCCTGATAATACATTGTTAAAGCAGTAATAATATCTTTAGGTAAACGTAATTTCCCCAGGGCAAAGGCTGTCACATCTGCTCGATGCAAACCAAAAGCCTCGAACTCTGCTTGTTCAATCGTAATATTTTTTTCAATAGAATGTTCAACCACGACTGCATAATCATTAACAAAATTTGAACTTAATACCAAGCCACCAATTTGTGACATCATTGCGCATAGTTCAATTTCTTCAGCAACCCTACGAAAAGCTTTTCGTGCAATATGACCCGTCATAATAGAAAGGCCAATAGATTTCTCCCATAACATTTCTTTAGCCGGATTTGAAGGTTCACTGTACGAACGCATGGTACAAATTAAAATTGCCGATTTGACAATATCTATTCCTAAAAGGTTTATTGCTTTACGTACATTTGTAATCTCAACATACTTGCGGTACATGGGGGAATTAGCATATTTTAATAAAATACCCGTTAGCATAGGGTCAGCTGAGAGAGCGGATTCCAGTTCATTAAATTTCAGATCTTTTGCATTAATTATTTCTAACGATTTCATTCCTTGTTCGGAAATTGTAGGTAACTTTAATTTATTCAGTACTATCGAATCACTCACTGGAAGAACAACAGACTCACTCATATATACTCAACTTTATTAAACTTTATTTAAACTACTTGAATTCAAAAATTAATTCAATTCAATAAATTCAAGACCATTACCATCAGGATCACGACAAAACAAAGCTCTACGCCCAGACCGACTCATGGTATAAAAAATTTTTTCTCCGTCTAACAGCTTAGCTAAATTTTCTACCGAATCTACCTCAACAGCTATATGCCGATCACGTCCAGCATGCTCCGGTCTATCTATTTGATAGCCATGAATTTTTTCTGGATCAGGCAGCTGCATAAGGTGGATCTGCTGTTTTCCTATGTCATACCACTTGCCTGGATAGCCTAAATCAGGACGCGCGGGATCGGCTTCCAAACCCAGCAAATCTTCATAAAATTCAATAGATTGAGCTAAATTAGCAACTAAAATAGTCGAGTGCAATAGACGTGTAATTTTAATCATTCATTTTCTCACTCTCACTAAATGATACATATAAACCAGCCGATAGAATTAAGCCCCCACCTACCCACTCTCTTATCCCCATTGTTTCGCCTATAATCAAGTATGCTGATACGGCTCCAACGACAACCTCGAATAATAATATAACCGCAGACTGCTGCACGGGTAAATGTGTAACCCCATAAGACACCGCCAGATTCATTACTATAAGCATGGTTACCCCAATAGCAAAGGCCATAAATAATGTGCTCCTTTCAGGTTCACCAAGTGGTACCTGAAAAAGAAGAAGTAAAATAACGGAAAGAACTAACACCCCATACCAGCCCACTATAGCCTTGGTCCGCGACGAAACAGCTTGGGCCATACGCATCACTACATTACTTACAGCAAAGGCTATTCCTGCAGATAGAGCCAACCAATCAGACGTATTGGTGGGCCAGGGATAATCCATATTGGCCTGCCACAACATAACAAGCATGCCAATCAACGCTACTATCAGGGCTAAAAAGTTATTCAGGGTTAAATGTTCATTTAACAGAAAGTAGGCTAAAAGATTGGCCCATATTGGCGACATAAAGAAGAGCAGAAGCACACGCACGACTTCTCCATCAATAACGGCAAGAAAAAAAGCAATATTTGTCCAACCTGCAAAAATAGCCAGTACAAGCATCAGCATTGGGCTGCGTCGAATTTCATTAAAGCTTTGTTTAAAGTAGGGAATAAAATAAACGCAGGTACCGCTATAGATAAACAACGTTGCCCATAGACCATCAACACCTTGCGTTTCAAGCCAGCGTAGCGGATACCAAAAAACTCCCCACAATGTGGCTGCGAATAACAAACTAATTGAAGCAAGATAGGTTTTATTTAAATTTTTAAAAACCGACATAGTTAATAGTTCTTCTTAATTTGTAGATCATTAATATAATTTTTATATCATATCTGGATTACACACAATATAATTGACATTACAATAATGCACCGAGTAACCACATACCACTATATATTAAATACAATTATGAATCCTGATCTTAATTCCTTATACCCGTATCCCTTTGAAAAACTTAATGCATTAAAAGAAGGCATTACACCGCCTTCGTCTTTAACACATATAGCGTTATCAATAGGAGAACCCAAACACCCAGCTCCCGATTTTATTTTTGCTGAACTCAAACATCAACTATCTGCGCTAGAGAAATATCCGTTAACAAAAGGTCTTTTATCTCTAAGAGAAGCTATAGCGAAATGGTTAACTCAACGGTTTAAACTTACGCCTAATGCTATTAATCCGGAACGGCACATATTACCGGTTAGCGGAACACGAGAAGCACTATTTGCTTTTGCTCAGGCGGTCATTGATCGCCATCAGAATCCCATCGTTATAATGCCGAATCCCTTTTACCAAATATATGAAGGCGCAGCATTACTGGCCGGTGCAGAACCGTACTATTTAAATACTACAGCTGAAAATAATTACTTACCTGATTTAGATAGCATACCTGAAGATGTACTAAAACGTTGTCAACTCCTCTACCTTTGTAACCCGGGTAACCCTACAGGCACTGTAATGTCTATTAGCTATTTAAAACAGGCCATAGAACTTGCCCTGCAATATGATTTTGTTATTGCATCAGATGAATGCTACTCGGAAATTTATTTTGATGAAAACACTCCGCCAGCTGGATTATTGCAAGCCGCCACTGAAATGGGCATAGATGATTTTAAAAACTGCGTGGTATTTCATAGTTTATCTAAACGCTCAAATTTACCCGGTTTGCGCTCGGGGTTTGTTGCGGGCGATGCCAATATTATGGCCGAATTCTTAAAATATCGAACCTACCATGGTTGTGCCTTACCTTATCATCATCAATATGCAAGTATTTTGGCCTGGCAGGATGAGCAACACGTTATTGATAACCGGGCAGAATATACAAACAAGTTTAACCGTGTAATTAATATTTTATCGCCCGTTATTGATATTACATTACCGGATGCCGCATTTTATTTTTGGCTTAAAGTTCCGCAGGATGACACCGTTTTCGCGCGTAATTTATTTGAGCAACAAAATCTTACCGTACTCCCAGGACAATTTTTATCTCGTGAAACAAGTACTGGAAATCCTGGCGCTCAGCACATACGTATTGCACTCGTTGCGCCGATGGAGGAATGCGTCGATGCGGCAAATAGAATAAAACGCTATTTACAAACGCAATAACTGTATTTAATTAGCATTCATGCCTTAAAATAAGGTATAATACGTCATCATTTTTCATACTAGTGTACTTATGGCAATTAGTTATTAAGAATAAACTTTCGTTTTAGTTCTCAATATCAGACGATCTTAAGTATACAAAATTCCGGAGTTAAAGAGTGAGCGACATCAAAAGTATTATTGAAAGCGCATTTGAAAATCGAGCTGACATCACCCCACGTACTGCTGATACCATCGTAAAAGAAGCTGTAAATGAAGCCATGAATATGCTTGATAGTGGCGAAGCGCGTGTTGCCGAGCCTAAAGATGGTGATTGGATAGTTAACGAATGGTTAAAAAAAGCTGTTTTATTATCATTTCGAATTGAAGACAATGAGTTCATGAAGGGCGGCTTTACCAATTATTACGATAAAGTACCTTCAAAATTTGCCGATTATAATTCCCGCGATTTTCGTGCCAGTGGTGTGCGAGTCGTCCCCCCCGCGACGGTTCGTAAAGGCGCCTACATTGCGTCAGGTACAGTTTTGATGCCGTCATATGTTAATATTGGTGCTTACGTCGATTCGGGTACAATGGTCGATACCTGGGCAACAGTAGGCTCATGCGCACAAATCGGTAAAAATGTACATTTATCGGGCGGTGTAGGCATTGGCGGTGTACTTGAACCGCTTCAAGCCGCACCGACGATTATTGAAGACAATTGCTTCATCGGCGCACGCTCAGAAGTTGTCGAAGGAGTCATTGTCGAACGAGGCTCGGTTATCTCAATGGGTGTTTACATTGGGCAAAGTACGCGTATTTATAACCGCCTTACTGACGAAGTTACCTATGGACGCATCCCAGCCGGCTCGGTTGTTGTTTCCGGTAACTTACCGTCAAGCGACGGCAAATACAGCCTGTATTGCGCTGTTATTGTAAAACAAGTGGATGAAAAAACACTTTCCAAAGTTGGCATTAACGAGTTACTAAGAGATATCTAATTATGACGATCCTGTATGGTATAAAAAATTGTGACACTGTTAAAGAAGCCCGCAAATGGCTTGATAAAAATGAAATCAGCTATAAATTTCATGACTTTACTGATGATGGTGTTCCTGATGAAGAACTCGATAAATGGGTCAAGTCAATTGGTTGGGAAACCTTACTAAATCGTCGTAGCACAACTTGGCGTAAACTCCCTGACCACCAAAAAGTTAATCTGGATGCTGAAAAAGCCAAAGATATAATGCAACAACAACCTTCTATTATCAAAAGGCCGGTTATTGACCACGCTGAAAAATGTCATGCTGGTTTTAGTGATGCGTTCTACAAACATTTATTTCAATTGTAATTGTTACGTCCTTGAATGTCGCCAACTCTTGAACTAACCAAGCAACTTGTCGCGCAAGCTTCTGTTACGCCAGAAGATGCAAACTGCCAGAAAATTATTGCACAACGCTTACAAGCGATTGATTTTGATATTCAGGAACTTAATTTTGGTGACGTATTAAACCTTTGGGCCCTTAAAAGTTCTGGCCAAAGCTCTGGTAAAGGCCACACAAAACCTTTATTCGTTTTCGCCGGACATACTGACGTTGTACCAACCGGCCCGGAAAAAAACTGGCGCTATCCCCCTTTTACACCCACGGTTGAAAACGGCAAACTCTATGGCCGTGGTACTGCTGACATGAAAGGTTCCGTTGCTGCAATGGTCACAGCCTGTGAACGCTTTTTTAATAACCACCCTGCGATTGATGGCAGTGTTGGTTTTTTAATTACAAGTGATGAAGAAGGCCCTGCAATCAATGGTACGGTTAAGGTTATTGAACACTTAACCGCACAAAACACTAAAATCGACTGGTGTCTGGTCGGCGAACCTTCTAGCACCAAGGCATTGGGAGATGTTGTAAAAAATGGCCGGCGTGGCTCATTAGGTGCAGAATTAAAAGTAATCGGTAAGCAAGGCCACGTGGCCTATCCTCACCTTGCTAAAAATCCTATTCACGCTTTTGCAAATGCAATGAGCGAGCTTTCAACGCATCAATGGGATAATGGCAATCAATATTTCCCACCAACAACGTTTCAAATAAGTAATATTCATAGCGGTACCGGTGCAACCAATGTTATACCCGCCGATGTGGATGTGATGTTTAATTTCCGTTTTTCAACTGAAACGACTTCTGAAAAATTACAACAAGAAGTCGAAGCGATTTTAGATAAACATGATTTTAAATATGATCTTAAATGGACGCTATCCGGCCTACCGTTCTTAACCGAGAAAGGTAAGCTATTGGATGCCGCCAGCACTGCAATTAGAAAAGTTGTTGGCATTGAAACAGAATTATCAACAGCGGGCGGCACGTCAGATGGCCGTTTTATCGCACCAACAGGCGCACAAGTTCTTGAACTCGGTCCTTTAAATGCGACTATTCACCAGGCCGATGAGCATGTTGATGTAAAAGATCTGGAACTGTTATCCGACGTTTACGAGCAAATACTCGTCGAATTATTTATAAGTAATTAAAGGGCCGACTCTTTAATAATACGAATAATATCCTGCTCAACTTCTAAAGCGATGCTATTGGCACTACTTCCTCGAGAAACCTGACCGGGTTTTACAAACAAGATACTCGTATAATCATCCTTATGAACCAGGGTTACGTGTAAAGGACACAACGCCAGCATGGTTGGATCTTCGTTACTTATTTTATTTGCATACCAACCATTACAGAAAACCATACTTCTAATCGAGTCTAGTTTGTTTTTATTATAGTCCTTCCCCCAACGCTTGGCAAAATGAGCGAGATTCCTGCCAATATTCGGTTCAAAAATAACGTAATAACCATTGTTTTCCAGCTTCGTAAATAAGCTCTTATAGACACTATTCATATTACCTTTTACTTTGTGCACGAATACTGCTGATTCAATGGCAGCAGGAGCAAGATTTTCTACAGGAACAACAGGCTTGTTATCAGCAGCTTGTTCAGTCGTTGGCTGGCTTACAGAAATATTGGTGTCCCCGCCTAAAAGCGGGCTTTCGGCAAACACATTAACATTCACTACTAAAAATGAAAATAAAACGAGTATAGAGGCCAGATTTTTTTTAATCATAATAAATAATTCTCAAAGCTGTTTTGTATAGATTAAGTTGTCATGGATTTAGTTGCCACAGTTTAATTTGTTACGTTATTACGCAAATATACCGGTACAGCTTGCTCTGCTTTAACCATATTACCAAGCCGATACTCCTTTACCGCAAGTGAAGCCACGTCATATGCATGTGGATAATGTATTTTGTCGGGTATTGAGTCCACAAAATTAAGTTTAGGTTCATTTAATTTTTTAATTATACTAGTTCCTGTACCAATAACTAAGTACGAGGAATGTAATCCATCTATACCGTTTAATATTTCAGCTACTTTTTCGATAGTTGAAACATATTCATCTCCATCTAACGTAGCATATCCGTCTTGAATTGAATATCGAGCCCAAAATACTTCGTTCTTTCTCGCATCCAGACAACTTAAAAAAACTGCATTTTCACCATGAATTTCAGAATGCCGCAAGCCACCTTGTGCAAGTGCCGCCAGACTAGATATAGGGATAAGTGGAATATTCAAGCCAAAGCCCAAGCCTTGTGCTACACCGATGGCAATGCGTAAACCGGTAAATGCACCAGGACCACGACAAAAAGCGATAGCATCTAACTCGTGTTTTGATACTCCTTCCTCAAACAGCAAACTATCAACCATTTTTAAAAGAAGACTCGTATGTTGGCGAGGCGCAACCTCAAACTTTTCAACAATACGCCCGTCATTATATAGAGCAACAGAACATGCCTCTGTCGTAGACTCAAGAGCCAAAATCCGCATAGGGGTAAAACTCATAGGTTAGCTAGATAAGATGGTATTCTAACGAAATAAAAGAATATTAATAGAGTAATAACCGTTAAATCAGAGAAAGGCGTCGGCTAAAGCGTTTATTCTCGTCACTTTCAGGTTTAAGGGAGATTTTTGTATCAGTTATATCAACTGTAGGATATATATTTTCTAACAGGAGCCTGGTGCCAGAAATTTCTTTTAGATACTTGTCAGAATGTATATCAGATAAGTTTGGTAGCCTTGAAGTAATGGGGTCAAAACCAGTAACGGGCAATGCTGACATCACTTTTGCATGCATAAGTCCAGGAGCATCATCTGTATAAAAATCACTAACAGAAACGTACTCTGCTGAAAAACGAAATTCATTCTGCCCAATATAAATTTTGTCATTTTCATCTAATTGATGGGCTGCTACTTTAACGTTATTAACATAGGTGTGATTTGTACTATTATTATCAATAAGAATACAGACTACTTCTGACGTAACCTCATCCTTAATTAATTGAATAATTGCATGATGCTTGCTAACAAACTCATCATCAATAGAGATGTCATTCGTTAATGCACGTCCAATACTAATCTCAGGATGATCAAGTGCAAACTTGACGCCCGGAACACCATTAGCATATTGAATGAGTATGGCCATACAGACCGCTTTCCCTATGTAAGTAATTACAATTAAGTATTATCCTACAGTATACAGAAATAGAAATGGTTTAGGTCACATTTTCAGAATAAACTTAAACTCAATTATGAGAGTTATAACTCAGTTACCTGAAGTAATATGATAGTAGATTCAATATTTTAAAGTACATTATTAAATTCTAATACGATGATTAACTAATTATCCTTAAATGCAACTTGTTAACAATTAAAGAGTAAAGGCGTAATGATGGCCTGTATTGATAAAAGCTTCGCGTTGATAAAATCGATGCGCATCGATACGTTGCACGCCTGAATCTAGATGCATCTGCTTACAATGATTATTCCTAGCCTGTTCAATTAGCCAATTAAGCAGAACTTTCCCGTATCCATGCGAACGTTGCTTATTGTCAGTGACAAGATCGTCAACGTATAAAAACTTACCCCAAGCCAGATTCTCAGAATAACGATAACCGGCAACCGAACAAACCGTTTCATTATCCTTTAAATAGGCAAGATGATAATTATTCTCATGTTGGCATTTAACTTGAGATAAGAATTCAGCTTCAGTATATGAAGGACGTAACTGTACGATAACCGGAAAACATGCTTTAATTTCATCGTCAGACTTTGTTATAAATATTTCAGTCATTTAAATTTTAGTCCCTTTACTATTTATTTTATCTTTAAAGAATGTTTCCACGTACGCTATATCTTTCGTAATAGGCATAATGGGTAAACTCTTAAGGAAAATTTTACCATACGGCTTAGACCGGAGTCGTGGGTCGCACAGCATTAACAAACCAGAATCCTGGTAATCACGAATCAATCGCCCCGCTCCTTGCTTTAAAGTAATAACCGCATTAGGTAACTGAAAGTCAAAAAATGGATTTAAGCCATTATCACGCATTGCATCGATTCGCGCTTTGAGAATCGGATCGCCGGGTGAAGCAAAAGGTAGTTTATCAATAATCACCGTTGTGAGTGCCTCCCCTTTTACATCAATACCTTCCCAAAAACTATACGTACCTAATAATACTGCGTTACCCATTTTCCTGAAATCATTTATTAAGGCATCCCTGGGTTTTTCGCCTTGCACCAATAATGGATAACCGATTTCATCTTTTAATATTTCCAGTGCTTCATTGAGAGCACGATAACTGGTAAAGAGAAAAAATGTACGGCCTGCACTTAAATTAATAACAGGAATCGCTTTAGCAACCACTGCAGATAAATACTGTGGGCTTTGAGGTTCTGGCAAGCCATCAGGTATATAGAGTAATGCTTGTTCACGATAATTGAATGGACTTTCCCATGACTGGTTATCAACGTCTTCAATAATCCCAAGTTGTTTTAAAAAATGGTCAAACTTATTTCCAACCGTTAAAGTAGCAGAAGTAAATATCCAACTACCAGGAAGCGTATCCATTTGATTCTTAAATTCATTACCCACATCAAAAGGAGTTAAATGCAAAGAAAAAGAACGTTTATACGTTTCAAACCAATGAATATGATCAGAGGGAGGTTTGAGTGTCAGTAAATTTAAACGTTCAATAATATTTGTTGTTCGATTAAAACACGCATCCATATCCTTTGTTCTTTCGGCCAAAGGTGATAAATACTCGTGTAATTCTGCCAGTTGTTTGTTTAAAAGGTTAATAACGTCAATAAAAGCTGGCTCGTAGGCTATTTCTGTCCAACCACCTCTTCGCAGAGGCACACCCATTGCTAGTCTAAAGTCTGTAATTGTTTTTTTTATGTCTTCACATAAATCAAGTAGTGCCTTGTCTTCGTTTATTTCAGCGAGATACTCAGATGAAATATCAGCTACTAATTCATTAAGTTGATAGCCACTCACACTCGTGCCAAAAAAATTAGATGCGACGTCTGGTAGCTGATGCGCTTCATCAATGATGAAAGCATCTGCAATCGGTAACAATTCTCCAAAACCATTTTCACGAATCACCATGTCGGATAATAATAAATAATGGTTAATCACAACCACGTCGCTTGCTTGCGCAATACGGCGTGCATTTACGATATGACAATCTTTATAGTCGTCACAATCAGCACCTATACAATTTTCTGATGTAGACGTAACTACCGGCCAGATAGTATCTCCTTCAGATATTTCCGGAATCTCGTTGGTATCACCTGTTTTAGTTTTTATTGCCCAGTTTCTAATTTGACGTAATTTTCTTATGTGTATTTTAGTTTCGCCATGAATTTCCTGTTCAGCCAAATTTAATCTATGCTTACACAAATAATTAGAGCGACCTTTTAATAAAGCTGTCGTAACAGACATATTTAAGGCTTCGCACACAATGGGCAAATCTTTATGAAAGAGTTGATCTTGTAAATTTTTTGTTCCTGTCGAAATTAAAACTTTGCGTCCTGACATTATTGCAGGCACTAAATAAGCAAACGTTTTACCCGTACCGGTGCCCGCCTCTGCAACAAAAGTGGTTTCACACTCTAATGCATGTGCAATAGCATCTGCCATTTCCATTTGCTGTTTTCTCGGCGCGAAATTGTCCAGCTTTTGAGCCAAAGGCCCATTTCTATCAAGATATTCAGATGCAGTTAACAAAGTTATAGTTTCGACTGTGGTGTGTATAATTATTGTTGGAGTTTGTTTATCGTATCTTGTGCTTGTTTAGCACCTTTGATGTTTCCCAAACGATAGCGAGCATGGGCAATGATTCTCCAGTTATCTATAATTAATTTTTTATACCCGCGTGCTAAACTCGTCGATTTAGCTGCGTAGCCTGCAGCTTGATTGTAATTTTCTTGCTGCAAAAACAACTTAGCCATGTAGTGCCATACTGTTGCATTTGCCGGCTCAATTCTAATCGCTCGTTCCAGATCTGATATTGCCTTATCCATCTCGCCATTGATTGCATTACCACGCGCTTGTTTTATTAACACTAAGACTGCTGGCGAGCTTGAACTATCGGGTTGTATTTGTTGGCTAAAACCATCTTTAGTCTCGGCTTCATCATCTGTTGTTTTAAGATATGAGCCACATGCCGATAAGCCTACTGTTAGCAGAATAATACTTGTAACTTTTAAAATGGAAATCATAAATACTCTATATTATTTTTGAAATTCAAAAGATTATTCACAGTTATATTGTTCTGCTGGAAGTGCGTCACTTTGTATCGCCAGAAATATTGCATTCGAGCATGATGCATCAATACGCTTATTTGTAACAGGATCAATTGCAATATATTCTACATCAGCTGAAGAACTAAATACTATCGGCTGGGTTCGAATCTGTTTCATGATATCAATCCAGATTTTTAATGCTCCACTTGCACCCGTTAAGCCAGTGGGTTTATTATCATCCGTCCCAAGCCAGGTTACCGCTAAATGTTGACCGGTAAAGCCTGCAAACCAACTATCGCGAAGCTCGTCTGTGGTGCCTGTTTTACCTGCCGCAATAAAGTTATCAGGAAATTGATTTGCAATACTCCGAGCGGTTCCATTTCGAGTGACATTATTCAATATACTGTTAATAATCGTCACGGTGTCAGTATTCAATGTTTGCTTTACTTTAAGCGGGAAACGTTTAAGAGAAGTACCATCAAGAGCCGCTACCGCACGAATAGCATATAAAGGCATGTCGAAACCTCCCGAGGCTAAACTATGATACATCTGAGTGACTTCATAAGGCGACATATTAACCGAACCCAATAACATAGATGGGTAAGCTGGAATTTTACGTTGCACCCCCATATTCTGAATAGTCTCTTGAATACTCTCAAATCCAATGTTTAACCCTAAGCGTACTGTCGCTAAATTATATGAATGACTTAGTGCTGTATAAAAGGGTATCATTCCATGTTGGCGCTTACCATAATTTTGCGGTGACCACACATCTCCGTTTGGACCTTTTATGTGTATGTCCTTGTCTTCTATTAAGCTAAGTGGATTGTATTCATTCCCTTTATCGAGAGCAGCCAGGTATATTGCGGGTTTAATCAACGAGCCGATAGGTCGAATTGCGTCCAGGGCACGATTAAAACCCGAGTCGAACGGTCTGCTATCCCCAATTAAAGCAAGCACTTCGCTGTTTGTTGTATTAGTGACAATAGTTGCGGCTTGTAGACTACCGTTTAATCTTTGCTGCTTATCAAGTTGTGCAGTTTTCAGCTCTAGAATATTTTCAATTTTTGACTGAATGATGGGATCTAAAGTCGTAAATATTTGCAGCCCTTCGGATGACAAGTCTTTTTCTCGATAAAACGTTTTAAGCTGTCTTTTAACCAGGTCAAGAAATGCAGGATGAGAAGAAACACTACTCGGTTTAGAAGAGATAATACCCAAAGACTTGTGTTTGGCAGCTTTTGCTTCCGCAGCTGAAATAACACCATGTGTTACCAATAAATCGATAACCAGATTTCTTCGGGTTACTAAACGTTTTACTGAGCGCTGTGGATTATAATAGGACGGACCCTTAACCAAGGCTACTAACATCGCAATTTGATGCAATTCCAGGTTACCAATATCACGATCAAAATAATACCGGCTCGCTAAACCGAATCCATGTATAGCACGAGCTTTATCTTGGCCTAAATAAATCTCGTTAATATAGGCTTCGAATATTTCTTCTTTGTCATAATGCCATTCAACTAACAAAGCCATTATCGCTTCATTAGCTTTACGCCAGAGACTACGCTTATTTGTTAAGAAGAAGTTTTTAACTAACTGCTGCGTTAGAGTACTACCACCTTGTACAGTTTTACCGGCTCGCAAATTTGCCCATAAAGCGCGAGCAATTCCTTTGTAATATAAACCATGATGATTATAAAATTCACGATCTTCAACTAGCATAATTGCCGATTTAAGTAAGTCAGGGACATCCCCGAATTTTACTAACAGACGGTCTTCTTTAAGCGAAGGATAGATGCCACCGATAATAACCGGCTCCAATCGCATTACATCAACATTTCGATCGTCAGAAAAGTTAACTATTTTAGATACTGAATTATTTTCAAACTTTATATTTATAACACTAGATTCAGTCTTTTCATCCCAGAATTGAAAGGGTCTTGTGGTTAAAACAATTTCACTGCCATCCACAAAATAGCTTCCCGGCCGTTTCGGTTCCGCAACATTTCGAAAACCCAACATTTCCAATTCGCTTAACAGTTCATTTTCAGATAATTTTAAACCACTATATAACTCAAGCGGTCGGGCAAAAACTTTAGCCGGCAATGCCCAGCGTTTACCATCAAATTGATTTCTTACCGTTAAATCCAGGTATACGATATAGCCACATACTATCAAAAATAAAACAACCACAACATAACGCCATGAAATTTTATCCAGGAATTGAGAAATAGACGTTGATTTATTTTGCTGTGGCGAGCCCTTTAGAGATTTTTTTTTCTTTACTACCGCTTTCTTTTTTGTGATTTTCTTTTTTGGAACTTGTTTGGAAGTCTTTGTTTTACGAGTGCTGCGAGGTGGCATGCTAAATTGGTCTTCTCTTATAAATTTTATGTTAAATTATTGCTGCACTATTATACTTATATTCATCTCCTTATACCTGGAATATATTATAAATGAGACCTAAGATCCTATTTTAAACGACAAGATTAATCGGATCGGTATATTTATCTGTATTATTCGCCTTGGATTCCTCGGCAACCATTTTCTCGGCTCTTATTACCTCATTGTCACTCTGTTTTACCGCATCGTAGCTATCTTTAATCTTTTCCCTGTTAGCCGCTGCACGAGATTCTAATTTACGTTGAGCACTTAATTCTTCATTTTGCTGCATTTGATCTCTGGCTTGATCTTTTTCAGATAATTGCTGAGCAAGATCACGCTTGCGTTGTTCTATTAGCCGCTTTGAATGATCTTCTGAAACGTCTTGAGAATTATTCGCTCTGGTATTATCTGTTTTTGACGCAACCATATCATGCTTGGCTTTCGTCGCATCCACCTGAGAAGCAACAAAGCCCTCGTCTCTTTCTCTGGAACCACTTTGGCTCGGCGTTAGCCGATCATATTGTTTAGCGGTTATCTTCATATTATCCATAGTCTTAAGTTTAGACCAATTTATTTGAACATAAAATAACCAGATTCAAAACTTGCGCCATCTGAATAGGTGTACAAGCTAATATGTAACTTCATATTTTCGTTAGAAACCCTTGTTTTATATAAGTTTTTCGAGAAATAAACTACAAATAATGCTATATAGTCTATACTTAAAATCTATGCTAAATGGTCATAAAACAATCAAATATAGTCCAATTTTACTCATTTTGGTTTTAAATGCTATTTTACTTATCGGTTGTAGTAGTTATCCTGCACAGCATGCATATACAACATCCCGCCCTCATCATAGTAAAATCATAGGTATTGCAAAGGCTCAGCTTGGCAAACCATACCATTATGGTGGAAAAAGCCCTAAAACCGGCTTTGACTGTAGTGGTTTAATCAATTACAGCTATGAAAAGGCTGGCCTATCCGTTCCACGAACGACCAGGCAACTTTACCATTTCGCAAAACCAGTCAAGCGCAATCACCTGAAAGCCGGGGATTTAGTGTTTTTTCGCATCAATCGTAAAAAGATATCTCATGTAGGTTTATATTTAGGTAATAACAGGTTTATACATGCGCCTTCAGGCAGTAAAAAGGTCAATATTGCTAATTTGAATAATAAATACTGGCGCATACGTTTTACTCGCGGTGGAAGGATATAGTGCCATACAAGAATTCATGCAATGACAAAAACTCGCAGATTATCAATAGTATAGGTATACTCCAACATGTTGAGGTATAGAAATTTGAGTAGTCGCCATATACTAGCGACAAGACTGGAAAAGAGGATGCGAGCAGAGGAATGCCATTACCTAAAGATACTTTAAAACTACCGACTAAACATAAAAAAGTACAAATGTGGGTACATCCAACAGGACTCGTAATAGGTTCATTGTTTGTTCACCATAACAATGACGGAGAAGATCAGGCAACTCTCGATATTTTAAATCAACCTGAGCCGTTTATTGTACTGCAGGTTGATACGCCAAATGAAATACGATTTTATAACCGACAATCAATTATTAGAGTTGAATATAAAGAAAAGAATGTCATTGATGAATCTGCAAAGACTCTCTATTGCATAATACATATGATGGATGGAACGCATATTGAAGGAACAATTAAAGAAGCCCTCCCCCCCGAGCATGCTCGTTTGTATGATTACCTTAACATATCAGATAACCGCTTCTTAAAAATTTATGTCACAGATGATGAAGTTTGTTTAATTAATAAGTCGTATATAAACCAGGTAACGTTACCTAAGTAATAAGTGCTAAAGATTCAATTTGAGTTCTTAGCCATGATAAAAGTTTAAATTAATGAGTTTGCTGCACAGCTATAAAACAAATAAAGCAATATCAGTCATACTTTCGTCTAACCCTGCTTCACCACAGACGAAAGAGGCGGTGACTCGCCTGAAAAATATTGGTATCCCGGCTATTCCAAAATTAATAGAAGCATTAGCAGAAACTGATCCACACTCCCCAATAGAAAATTTACTTGTCTCAATGTTAAGTAACTTGAGTTTGCCTGCCTATATCAACGGGCTAGCAGATGAAGACAAAAGAATTATATCAAGTGTCATGCGTATACTGGGTACTTCAGATACTTACGATGCCAATAGATTATTTGATTTATTCAGCGATCCCAATATCCCTAAAAATGTTTTAGTACAAATATTAGTGGCACAAAAAAAACGTTTAAGTGCAAAAACACTCATAGCTGTTTTAGGGCAAGTTGACAAAAGTATTCATCAGTTAATATTCCGAGTGCTTAATGAAATAGCAGATGAAACAATCATACCCGACTTAGTGCGATACAGTAATAGTAAGGATGATTCTATCCGTACCTATGTTGCTATCACACTGGGAAAATTCAGCTTTCCAGAAGTCCGCGATACACTTTTAAAAATGATTGCTGATCCAAATAAAAAAGTACGTCAATGTGCCCTTGATAGTATTGGCAAAATGCAAATCCCTGTTAATTCAAAAGCAATCTGTAATTTACTCAGAGATTCAGATTTAACCGTTCAAAGTAAAGCTATTGACACTCTTATTAAACTAAACGACAGTAATATTGTTAAATATCTGATTGATATATTACAAGACGAATCTGAGTATGTACGTCGAGCAGCCGTTGAAGTTTTAAACGAAGTTGGCGACGCCAATGCGATTAAAGATTTGCTTAACGCCCTGCGCGACAAGGACTGGTGGATTAAAGTTCGAGCCGCTGATGCTCTCGGCAGTATTGGTGGTCCCAAAGTGGTAGAAGCTATTCTTCATCTCATTAAAGACAAAGATGAGTTCCTGCGCAGGACAGCTGTTGAAATATTAAACTCTGTGAGCGATGACCGAGCTTTTACCTACCTCGTTGAGGCATTAGAAGATGAAGATTGGTGGGTACGAGAACGGGCTGCAGATGCACTAGCCAACATGGACGACAAACGCGCCGTAGAACCTTTGCTTAAACTGCTGGATTATAAATCAGAATCAACACTCGTGGCAGTTAAAGCTTTAACCCAATTAAAAGACACCCGAGCCATTAAACCTCTCATAACTAAATTACAAAATTGTGACAATTCCGTTAAACGTGACATATTAAACGCGCTTGCCGTTCTTACCGACCAGCATCATGTTGAAGACGTAGAAGATGCTATTACACAAGTAATGCAAAACCCGGATCAAAAAATACAATCAGCAGCCGTTGATGCGCTACAAAAGCTGCAATCCAATATGGGAGCTCAATCATCATCAAATGAAATCGATAAAAACATTCAAAACTCAATTGGATCTGTTAATAGTGCCAGTAACTCAACTCCCAATACTGAGAATCTTGACCTTATGGCAACAGTTGCCAATATAAGTCCATCAATTCCTTCTACGCCATCGATTCCTTCTCCACCACCGGCTCCATCGTCCCATTCATCAGGTAATCCAATGCGCTCTGTTATTGATGCTAATGAATTGCTTCCTGGACAAATTTTAGATGATAGATATAAAATTATTCGCAAGATTGGTAAAGGCGCTTTTGGTGTTGTTGTATTAGTAGAAGACCAAATGGTAAGTGAAAATATTGTCCTTAAATTTTTAAATCCTCAAATGTCCTCCGATGATACTGTGATTCAACGTTTTGTTCACGAGCTTCGGTACGCACGTAAAATCACCCATGAAAATGTCATTCGACTTTATGATTTTATAGTCTTTGGAAAATCGTACGCAATTTCAATGGAGTATTTCGACAGCCACTCCTTTTCATTTGAATTAAAAAGTAACAAATCATTAAATAAAAAACATGGCATTGAAATATTCAAAGATATATGTAGCGGTGTAAATGCTGCGCATAATGTTGATGTGGTTCATCGAGATATAAAGCCCGCAAACATTTTAATTAATGATTCAAAAATTGTTAAAGTATGTGATTTTGGTCTGGCTGCAGCGGCTAGCTCAGCTGATTCGCGTATCACTAAAAGTGGTATTCTCGTTGGCACACCAACCTATATGGCACCAGAGCAAGTACGTGGTCGAGCGATTGATCGAAGAACCGATATTTATAGTTTAGGCATTTTAATGTATGAAGCCTTTACCGGCAAACCACCTTTCAAAGGAGAGGATCATATGGCGACACTTTTTCAACACGTTGAAGGAAAGCCTATTCCCGCTATTGAAAAAGACCCAACGATGACCTTACAGTTAAATGATATTATTATGCGCGCTATGCATGTTGACCCATTAAAACGTTATCAAACAATCAATGAATTAAAACAAGAGTTAGAATCAGTGGTAATAGTCTAAATGTCTAGAATTAATGCCTTCTTAAAACTCGGTCGCGAACAGGGATGCTCTGATATTCACTTATCAGTTGGTTTACCTCCACTACTTCGAATGCACGGTGAACTATCGCCTATCAAGTATCGTGATTTAACCAATGATGAGCTAGAGTCACTCGTTAACGAGATTCTGGATGATGAACAACGGACTTTGTTTAACCAGGGGCACGATATAGACTTTTCATATGAACATGAAGAAGTTGGCCGTTTTCGAGTTAACCTATATCGAAAGATCACCGGTATAGGTGTAGCGTTTCGTATTATTGCCCCACGTATACCAACTTTTCAGGAATTAGGTTTGCCTTCTATACTGACTAAATTTTTACTTCATAATCAGGGCCTCGTGCTCGTCACAGGTGCAACCGGTACAGGTAAATCAACAACACTTGCAACCATGATTGACTGGATTAACCATAATCGTCGCTTAAACATCATTACCCTGGAAGATCCGATTGAGTACGTACATAAGAGCGATAAAGCTCTGGTTATACAACGTAATGTAGGTACACATGTCGATACCTTTGCTAATGGTTTACACGCGGCACTACGTGAAGACCCTGATGTTATTTTAGTTGGCGAGCTACGTGACCCTGAAACGATATCAATGGCCATGACTGCAGCTGAGACCGGCCATCTCGTTTTAGGCACACTCCATACAACCTCGGCCGTTAAAACAATCGACAGAATAATTGACGCCATGCCAACAGAACAAAAAGCATTAACGGCAAGTTTTCTTGCACAACATTTGCTTGGTGTTGTAAGTCAAAAGCTACTCCGTTCAGCCGATAGCAGAAACCGTAAAGCCATTCTGGAAATTATGTTTAATACTCCAGCATTATCCAATCTCATTTTAAATAGAAAAGTATTTCAAATTCCCTCTATATTACAAACAGGACGCGAACAAGGAATGCAATTAATGGATCAAGCTCTGCTAGAGGCTGTCAAGGCTAAAGAAATTGACCCCGATGATGCTTATGTACATGCCACTGATAAGACGTTATTCCAACGCTACGTCACCGACCCTGACTTATTACCACAAGTTAACCTTGCTATAAGTTAAATGAGAAACTTGTAATGAACCGTATAGATGCCTTCCTGGAACTTGTTGTAAAACAAAACGGTTCTGATCTTCATATTGTTGCAGGCAACCCTCCCCGATTACGATTACACGGCGAAACTCATACCGTTAAATATCGAGAATTATCGTCTCAGGAAACGCATGATTTATTGTTTGAAATCATGAGTACAGAGCAGCAAGAAGAGTACACCACCAAACAGGTACTGGATTTTTCATATGATATCCCGAACATAGCCCGTTTTCGTGTAAACGCATTTGAGCACTTAGGCGGAACCGGCATAGTTTTCCGCGTTATACCCACCGAAATACAAACGCTACAACAACTGGGGTTACCACCCATCCTGAAAAATCTGGCAAGACAGCGTAAAGGACTTATTCTGGTTACCGGACCAACAGGTTCGGGTAAATCAACCACACTTGCTGCGATGATTGATTTTATTAATAATCACCGCAAAGGACATATTCTTACAATTGAAGACCCTGTTGAATTTATACATACGAATAAAGGGTGCCTGATAAGTCAGCGCGAGCTAGGCAGCCATACCAGAAATTTTGCATCTGCGCTTCACTCTGCTTTACGCGAAGATCCTGATGTTATTCTTGTAGGTGAAATGCGAGACCTTGAAACCATCCATTTAGCGCTCACTGCTGCTGAAATGGGAATTCTTGTAATGGCAACACTCCATACTTCCAGTGCATCAAGTTCTATCGACAGAATGATTAATGCATTTCCTCCAGGTGAAGAACCCTATGTAAGAACCATGCTTTCTACCTCTCTATGCGGCGTCATATCCCAGCAACTCGTGCGTACAGCGGATAATAGAAGTCGAATTGCCGCACTCGAAATTATGATTAATAATGCAGCTATATCAAATGTAATTCGAGAAGGTAAAACTGAACAAATTGAAAATATCATACAAAGTGGCGCAATGCAGGGTATGCAGTTAATGGATACCGCATTAAAACGACTTGTAGAAGCTAAAAGAATCACTGGTGAAGAAGCATTTTTAAAAGCTCGATACAAAGAAGACTTTACATTAATGCGCGATGAGATTGAAGTCGAGAGTGAAAAGAATAGTGTCACATCAAAAGATTCTATAAGCTAGGCTATAACTAATTAAAGGTAGCAAAATGCCAAAATTAATTTTAACGTTAGATGGTGCTGTGATTAGAGAATACAGCATTGATAAAGATAGTATCAGCATTGGTAGGAAACACGGCAACGACATACAATTGAATGACTTAACGGTTAGTGGTCGGCATTCCCTGATTACAAAGGTCGGGAACAACATTTTTCTTGATGATCTTGGTAGTACGAATGGCAGCTTACTAAATGGAGCGCGCGTAGCAAAATCTAAACTACAACATAGTGATGTAATACAAGTTGGTAATTATCAATTTACTTTCTTTTGCAACGAAGAGGAAGATTATGAACCCACTATGTTTATACGCGCCGAAATTGAAGATACGAAAATAATTGATACCAAACAGAAGTCGTCACCCGATAACACAGGCGCAAAACTAGGCGCTGTTAGAGTTTTAAACGGACCACTAAAAAATAAAGTCCTGGAATTGAGGAAAGCATTTAATACCTTAGGTTTTAATGGAGCTAAAATGGCCATTATTGCCCGAAACACATCGAACTACACAATATCAGCGATTAAGAATGAGGATTCTTTTAATATAGCAATGGTTAATGGACAGGATCTTTCAATGGAAGTTAGAGAATTAAAAGAACATGACATTATCGAACTGGCAAACACACAAATTGAATTTATATTTATCGATTAACTTATTTTTCCAATGTATCCCTATTCCGGTCGACACGAAGCACTATAGCGAGTAGTGCCGGCAATGTAATTAAAGTAACAAATGTGGCGAAAATTAAACCCCATGAGAGTGACAGAGCCATGGGAGACACAAACGGATCCATTCCTCCCCAACCATATGCTGTAGGTAGTAAACCAACAACTGTAGTCATTGCCGTTAGAACGACAGCTCTTAAGCGTCTTCGACCTGCCTGCACAATTGCATCTTTTACTGCGACACCTTCCTTTAAAGCACGTTGAATAAAAACGACCAGAATCATCGAACTGTTAACCACCACCCCGGTTAATGCTACCATCCCCATAATAGAAAAGAATGATAAAGGCATGGGCTTCCAGAATAGGTCATGTAAATAAAAACTGACAATAATACCTACTGCTCCAAAAGGAATAGCAATCATAACTGCCAAAGGGTAGCCTATATTATTAAACTGAATGGCTAATATGAAGAAAATACCGACTAATGCAAAACCGAAAGCAATTAATAAATCTTTAATAGACTCGCTATTCTTTTCTTGTTCTCCTCCATAGTGAATTGAAACATTATCTTTATTAGTCGACAGCCATATATTTTCATCTTTTAAAACCTGATTATTCAATTGAAGACTTTTAATCAGTGTTGTATCGATATTTGCTACTACTCTAACAACTTGTGAACCTTCCGAGTGACGAATAGTTGATAAAGCAGGTAGTTCGACAATTTTTGAAATTTTACCCAGGGGAATTAGTCCACCTCGATTATTTGGTATTTCAATCGATTGTAAATAATCAATAGTATTACTCTCGGATTCCGGAAGGCGAATTGTGACATCAATTTCTTCACTCCCTCTTCTAATCGTTGAAACACGTAAGCCACTACCAATTGCTTTTATATGTTTTGAAACGGTAAATAAGTCTACGCCAGCATATATAGCCTTTTTCCTGTCCAAGATAATCCGTAGTTCGTTGTCACCCGCTTGTAAGTCACTCTCAACAGTTAATACACCGGGAATACTTTTAATATATTTTGTTAAATCTTTAGCAACCATTACAATAGATTTGCGGTTGGTACCAGTAATTTCAACTTGTAATGCTCGACCAGTAGGAGGACCTGGTTTTTTCTTCTGCAAGGATATATTTAAATCAGAGTATTTTTTCACTAAATCATCCACTATTAGTACCATTTCATCAGCAGCATTGTGTTCCGGACGTAAAATACTGGCAGTATAGATGACGTGGAGTTGACCAAATCGACTGCCACTTTGTGTTAATGGGTCACCCTGATCTGTTGATGTCTTGCCGGTGGTAACAAGGATTGTATCAATATTTTTACTATCTACTTTTTCATTTATGTCTGAATTTATTTGATTGAGTTTATTTTTCATATGTTCCAAATTAGTACCCGGTTCAGCCGAAACCTGCACAAAAAACTCTTCTATTCCTTCTTCAGGAAATAATTCAAATTTCATTGTCATTGCAGCAAAGACTAATGCACCAATGAGAATAATAAATGAAATAAAGACTGTAGATTTTCGATAATAAATCGACTTTTCCAATATAGCTCCATAAATATCTTCCATTACCACTAACCATTTACGTTCTTTGAACTTAATACTCGGTCTAGCAAAGTGAACTATATGACTTGGCAAGATTAAAAACGATTCAAGCAAAGAAAAAATTAATAGCATAATGACAACGATTGGAATTGATACAATAAATTTACCCAGGATGCCCGACATAAACAGCATAGGTATAAATGCCGCTATCGTTGTTAACACTGTTGTAATTACAGGTCCCAATAATTCATACGCACCTACCACTGCGGCTTTTAACGGCGCCATATTTTGTTCCATATGATAGGTAATATTTTCACCAATAATAATGGCATCATCGACTAACATACCGAGTACCATAATAAAACCCAACATCGAAACCAGATTTAGAGTAATTCCTAATGTCGTTAGAGTAAAAAGGCCTATAAAGAAAACAATCGGTAAACCAATCGTAGTCGTCAATGCAACTGATGGTCGGAGAAAAGCAACTAAACAAATAAAAACCAAAACCAAACCAACAACAGCATTATTTGAAAGAACGCTTAAACGAAGCTTTGTATTTCGAGAAAAATCACGAAAAGTACTTACTTTTATATTCTCGCCATAGTTAGTTGGAATTAATTTTATATAGTTTTTTACTCGCTGGACTGTTTCAATAATATCCGCATTGACTTTTTTCATCACTAAAATAGCAAGTGCCGGCTTTGCATTCACCTCATAATATTCAGTAGCTTTCACAAGTGATTCTTTAACTGTGGCGACGTCTCCCAGGCGAATACCATTACCAAATTCATTTGCACGTATAATTAAATTAGCAGCATCTTCAGGATTGGTAAATTGACCAACAATTCTTAAAGTTTTCTGGCCCTCAGGTGTATCTATTTCACCACCCGGTGCATTTATATTCCATGATTTTAACAATGCCTCAATATCTGTAATCGAGATACGATGTTGATGTAGTTTCTTTGGATTAACTATAATACTTAATTCAGATTTCCTATCACCTTGCAAGTTAACTTTAGCAACACCCGGAATTGAAAGAAGATCATCTTTAATTTTATCTCCTAATCGTTTCAGCTCTAATTTACTCATCGGTGCAGCGATGGCTAACTGGATAATCGGAAATACCCGGCCATCTATTTCAGTTACAATGGGTTCAAATGGCAAATCTAAGGGTAATTTAGCCTGATCTATAGCGAGTTGCACATCACTTACAAGGCGTGAACGATTTGTCGAATGAGGATCTACCTCCAAATGAATATTCCCACTCGATGGAAATGCCACCGAATTCATTTTATCAATCCCGTCAAGCGATTTAAGTTCTTGCTCTATCGGTGTAATTATTAACTGTTCTATTTCGTCAGGTGATGCGCCAGGGTAAGAAAAACTAATCGCAATTGTATCCAGATTTACATTTGGGAAAGCCTCGCGATTAATTGAATACATCGCATAAAAACCAAGTAATATGATAAAAATTGATATCAGATTAACTATCAATGCTCGACTAACAAAAAATGCAATTATGTTTTTCATATGAGAATCTATATAAATATATCTATTGAGTTAACAACAAGCCTTGCTTCAGCATCAACAAGTTGATTCTTTTAGCAAGTTCATAGCGTTCGGTTTCATGATCAAGTTCAGACCGGATACGTTCATTATCAAATTGAATGACTATATTGGTAGTAGAACGTCCATTTTTATATCGCTTTAATATATCTTGATACTTCAACGTTTCATTTTTAGTTCTTTTTTTAGTGAGAATTACAATTTCTTTAGATTTTTCAACTTCCTTTAACAATCTGTATGTTTCATATTTCAAATCCTTATTCAAAGTTGCCAGTTGTTCGTTATTCGTTTCGCGGTCAATTTGAATTTGTAAACGTTGCGAGCTAAGAGCTCTTTTATCTAATGCATTTCTGTACTCAAATTTCATCATTCCGGTAGTATCTGTATCATCGATTGAACTAGCACCACTATTCCCGGTGCGATTTTGGATGCCGACAGACAAAACAAGGTCTAATTTATTCTTCTCCCGATTTCGACTTAACTCGAGTTCCGAGTCTAATAATTTTGCACGCGAATTTAGTTTTGCTATTTCATAATCATGCACAATGACATTCGATGTTACTTTCTCAGTACTATCCAAACGATAATTCAAGGTCATACTGGAAGCATCAATAACAAACTCGTTTGTAAAGGGTTTATTTAAAAAACGGTTAATGGCTATTATTTGTTTTTCTCTCAAATCCAATATTTTTTGTTTTTCTAATTTCAACGTATATATCTGTGCATCCACCTGGAAAACATCGCCTTTTTCAAGCAAACCTAACTCAATATTACTGTCAATGTATTTACGTAATTTTATAGTACGCTCTAACGATTTTTTTGCGGTTTCTAATCTGGAATCGATTGTTGCAATCAAGTAATATATATCAATTAATTTTATTACTAAATTTTCTCGTATTTGTTCTTTTTCTAGCTCAGCAATTTTCTTATCAATTAAAGCTTTCTGAGTATTAAATTGATATTGTTGGTTACCATTACCTTCGAGTAATGGAATACGGTAATTTAAATCAATATTTGTTGTGTCTGAAGGGTTTGGAGACAAGTTAAATAAAACTTGTTCACTATCGGCATGAGCATATCGCCCCTCAATCGAAACCGTACTTCCTGATTCAAGTGGTTTCTCTAACCCAACACCAAAATCAATCGTGTCAGTTTGAATACCGAAACTGGAGGCATTTCTTGAATAACCTCCTTGACTTGTTGCAACCCAACCAAGTTGACTTGAAACTTTATCTATTTCAAGGGCCAGCTTATTGACATTAAGTGTGGCTATATTAAGTGCAGAATACGCATTAATACTTTCAGTAATAAACTGATTTAAAGTGTAGTGTTTTACATTTATTGCTGTTGCGCTGGCTATAATACCTTCACTGGCATGTGCTGCCATTGAGTACATCACAGAACAATTTAATAAGAATATACATTTAAATATTTTCTTTAGCATTACTCACAAGTCCATTTTCTAATAGTTGAATTTGCTGTTCAATAAGGTCGTCAACTTCCAATCCTTTCTGATCATACTTTTTTAGCGATGTATCCCACATTGAAAAATATACAAGAGATGACATAATGACTCTTGCACTTAACGCTGGCTCAATTTTGCTAAACTCATTTTTCTCAATCCCCTTTCTCAATATCTTAACCAGAATTGATTGAACTCGCTGAATCACTTCCTTTACATAAAACCGTGATAAGTCCGGGAAATTATCAGCTTCTGAAATTATCAATTTTGGAACACCTGCTAAGCCGGAACTCTTCACCGTTTGCCACCATTGACGAATCACAACTTTTAGTAATTCAAGCTGGCTACCTTGATAAGTTGAAATATACGTTTCAACCTCGTTTATTTTAGGTACCATAAGCGTATGAACCATGTCCTTAAACAGTATTTCCTTACTGGCATAGTATAGATACACGGTTCCTTTCGACACCCCAGCCTGTTTCGCAATATCGTCAATTTTTGTTGATACAAATCCCTTACTCACAAATAAAGCTAGCGCTGCGGCCATGATTTCCGCGGGGCGTTCATCTTTACGTCGTTGCCACTTTTGCATGGATTAGTCCATATAATATAAATAAATGACTGGTCAGTTATTTATATTATGTCGTTTTACAGATTAAAACAATCCCTATTTTATGAACGACTGTTATGAATACAAATCGAAAATCAAGTACAACATCGGCTAAAAAACATGCATAATTGCCTAATGATTCCTTTTAAAATTGTAATACCTGCTCGTTACGCTTCTACACGTCTTCCCGGTAAACCATTACAGAAACTAAATGGTAAACCCCTCATTGAGCACGTTTATAACGCAGCCTCGACGTCAAATGCCACAGAAATAATCGTTGCAACGGACAATAGAGAGATCTTTGAGACCGTAACGTCTTTTGGTGGCACTGCGGTCATGACCAGAGATGACCATCCATCCGGGACGGATCGAATACATGAGGTTGTATGTATTCAAAACTGGGATCAATCTACAATTGTAGTGAATCTACAAGGCGATGAGCCACTTGTTAATACAGAAAATATCCATTCACTCGTGGATTTACTAGCAAACAACCCTTCTGCCGATATGGCGACACTCGCAGCGCCATTTAAATCTATAACCGATGTAGTCAATCCCAATAATGTTAAAGTTGTTATTGATAATAATAATTTTGCTCTCTATTTCAGTCGTGCACCGATTCCCTGGGTGAGAGACAGTTTTAATACAGATATTCTAACGAATCCAAAAGCTACTCTACCGAACGTCCCCTTCTATTCTCATATTGGTTTATATGTTTATCGTGCTAAAACCTTACAACAATTTTCTTTATTAAAACCTAGCCAACTTGAACTTGCAGAATCACTGGAACAACTTCGTATTCTGTCGAATGGAATGAAAATCATGGTTAAAATAATAAAGGACTCCGTTGCGCATGGTGTAGACACACAGGCAGACCTGGTTGCTGTTGAGAAAATATTACAAGAACGAAATAAGTAACCTCATTAAGCGTAGACAAGCGATATAAATCATTATTTCGAGATAGTCATAGCAACTATCTAACTCTTAGCCAATAATTTTTCAGTCGTAAATTTGGCCCATATTAAAATTTTAAGCGAATCTCACAAACTCTCAGAGTTCTGGCTCTATAACCTTCTGTTTTTATTATTAATAATAATTACTCTACTTATTAGTAGGCATGCCGATATATATGGAATAACATTATTCGCAACCCAGCCGTTGATTGGATGATATGACAGCAAAGAAAAAACATACGACCGCCAGTAAAATTGCCTCAGTTGTTGCTATTCCAGGCTACGAAATAAAGGATTTGCTGGGGCGAGGTGGCATGGCAATAGTTTACCTGGCCGTTCAAGAAAGTATAGGGCGTGAAGTTGCCCTAAAAGTTTTATCCCCTGACCATACCGATAACACATTCTCAGAACGGTTTCTGCGCGAAGCCCGAATAGCCAGCCAATTAGCTCACCCGAATATTATTACTATCTATGATGCCGGTATCCATAATGATATTCACTATATGTCAATGGAATACATTAAGGGCAAAAGTTTCAATGAAGCACGCGATATTCTAACTCGAAAACAAAAAATTGTAATTATTAAACAAATTGCGCAAGCACTGGATTTTGCCAGTAACAAAGGTTTTGTACATCGGGATATAAAACCTGAAAATATATTATTACATCAAGATGGCCGCGCAATTTTAACTGATTTTGGAATAGCAAAAACCAGTGATGTTTCCAAAGGACTCACTGAAACAGGAAAAATACTCGGTACACCCTACTTTATGAGTCCCGAACAAACCAAAGGTATACTAATCGACCACCGTACAGACATATACAGTTTAGGTGTGGTCTTATTTCAAGCATTAGCCGGTTATGTTCCTTACGATGGCCCCTCATTAGTTACTATTTGCATTAAACATTTATCGGATCCCATCCCTCAACTCCCTAAAGGCCTTGAAGTATTTCAGCCTATTATCAATGTCTGCTTATCAAAGAAACCTGAACATCGCTATCAACATGCATCAGAACTCTATGATGCACTGAATAAAATAACCGATAGTGAACTTGACATAATTGAGGCGAAGGCAAAGTCATTTACACAAGCAGGTAAAGACCATAATGCATCGACAATGGTTGAATCAGCCGTTAACAATAAACCCTCGTCACAGAAAAAAGAATCTCCACATATTAAGCAACCTCATATTTATCCATCTAGAAACAGGGCTAATCCATTACATAATTATACAAAGCCTGAAAATCAAATAAATATTATTGACACAGAAGAAGTTAAGAATCTGAATCATAGAAAAAAACGTGTTTTTCTGTTGCTATTAATTCTTGCTGTTACAGTTGGCTACTATAAAAAATCCGAACTTACATTAATATGGAAACAAAAAGGTGAGCCATTAGTAAAACTCTACCTACCCACCGAAATAAAAAAATATTTACTTACAGATGAAATCAATCAAAAAAATACATTAACAATAAAAAAACCTGTAAAAAATTTACTTATAGCACAACAAGCTGAAACAAAAATAATTAGTGACCTTAAAGAATCCATCGACAGAATACCCTCTAATGCAGTTACGCTAGCAGGGATATACAAACAAATTTTATCAAACACCCCAGATGAATCAGCGACACTTGAAGCTACCGAAGAATTGAAACAATGGTACATAACACGTATTCTGGATTTAATAACAAAGAAAAACTTTAAATCCGCTAAAGAATCAATTATCAGCCTTGGCGACATTTACCCTGAAACAACCCAAACCGATACTTTCTATTCACTTAATGAAAAGCTCCGGATGGCAAAATTTAATGAACCACACTTGCAGAAATCTCGGGTTTATTTCGCAGTCAATGCATTAAACACCCCCAAAGGTTCCAATGCATTGGAAGAGTTAAAAGCCGTTCTAAATAATGATGTAAATAACGAAGAAGCGCTAAAAGGGTTAAAAATAATTGCTGGGCATTTTAAAACAAAAAGCCGAAAATATATTAGTAACAAGAAATATTACAAGGCATTAGATTCAACCAATGCAGGATTACAAGCCATTCATGATGACATCGAGTTACTTAGCTTGCAGAAACAAATCAAGTTATCAATTAACAGTAAAAACGATATAAAAGAGATATTGTTTCAAGCAGAAAAGCAGGTCAGCAATGGCTATTCAACTACGCCTAGTGGAACAAGTGCCTACGACTTATACAAGAAGGTATTGTCAAGTGACAAAAACAATTCTTCAGCTAAGAAGGGTTTATCACACATACAGAAAGAATTGATAATGAAATCTGAATTATTCATTAATCAGAATAAATTCCAAGAAGCCAATGATTTGCTTGCTACCGCCACAAGACTCTTTCCTGCCAGCAAAGACATTCAATTATTAAAGCTTAAACTAAAAAATGAAATGGATGCTGTATTGCCCATAGTACCAAAAATTAAAATAAGCAGTATACCGTTTTCAAAAATAAATCAAACAACCTTACAAAAAATTAAAATTGGACAACTCCTTTATGTTGGCTTTGAATACAATAATTTCACACAGGAAAAAACTGATATCAAAGTTAATATATTTAATGGTCAGGTACCAAACGCTGTCAAGGAGAAGCTAATTATACAAAAATCAATAACCATTGAAGGCAACAAAGGTGATCATTACTTCACTGTACAATTACCAAAGACAGGTATTTCAAATGGTAATTACAGTATCGAATTAATGTTCGGCAACGCCAGATTAATTAAAGCCAATCTATTTGGATTACATTAACTCACTTGAAATGACAACTCTATATTACATACATGATCCGATGTGTAGTTGGTGCTGGGGATTTAAGCCTGTTTGGACTAAACTCCAAAGTAAGCTCCCATCCAAAATAAAGGTGAAATATCTTCTTGGTGGTCTGGCAAAAGACAGCGCTATACCAATGCCACTATCGCTACAATCTACAATCCAGGCAACATGGCATACTATTCAACATGAAATACCAGGAATTAACTTCAATTTCGATTTTTGGACAAGCAATGAGCCCCGCCGCTCTACCTACCCTGCGTGTCGAGCCGTAATAGCCGCAAGAAAACAAAATGCAAATCTGCATCTGGAAATGATTGATAAAATTCAACGCGCCTATTATCTGGAAGCTCTAAATCCATCTGATAATAGTGTATTGATTAAGTGTGCGGAGAGTCTAAATTTAAATATTGATATATTTACAAAAGATATCTCTTCGAAAACGACTCAGGCAATACTTGATGAAGAAATCAATATATCCAGAGAACTGGGAGCGCAAGGTTTTCCGAGTTTAGTCCTTACACATAATGATAATGCCTATTTTGTTACTATAAACTACAACAATGAAAAAAGCATGCTAGATAATATCAAAGCTATAATAAAAAATAGCGAGCCAAATCCATAATAATCAATTCCAGATTAATCGTGCAATAACACCGGATTGGTTTGCATTATTATCAAGTGTCAATTTAATATTCTTCATTTTTGCAATCTCCTTTGATATAGCTAGACCAAGTCCACATCCTGTCGTATTTGTACCTGATACACGATAAAAACGATCAAACACCCTCTCCAGTCCTTCAGCAGGAATGCTCTCGCCCTGATTTTCAATCATTAACTCAACATAAGGATTACCCTGGACAGTAATAGTAATCACTGAAGATGTCGAAGAATAACGAATCGCATTATCTAACAGGTTGTTAATTAAAATTGTAAGGCTAGCCGGGTCACTTTGTACTACACGGTCTTTACTCCCCTTAAACTGTATCGTTATATTTTTTTCATTTATCTTATTTTCAAACTGCTCTAATAAATCCGATGTGAAATTGTAAATATTAACCGATGTATTTATAGATGAAATTTGTTTCAAACGAGCGATAACTAACATTTGATTAACTAAATGACTGGCTCGATCAACACCTTGAATAATTTTTTCCAATGCATGCGACTTATCAAAATCATTATCCGCAGCAAGGGCAACTTGTGCCTGTGTTTTCAAAGCTGCAAGAGGCGTTCTTAATTCATGCGCCGCATCATCCGTGAAAGACCGCTCTTTTACAAATGCCATTTCTAAATGCTGGAGCAGGTCGTTAATAGAATTTATAAGCGGTTCAATTTCGATAGGAATATTTTTTATCTTCAATGATTTGAAATTTTCTTTATTCCTCTCTTTTACTTCATTTGCTATACGCTCTAAAGGCAATAGGCTTTTACTAATGGCTATCCAGATTAAAATAGCAAGAACGGGTAAGGACAATAATGATGTTTTCACAAGTTGTGAGCTTATGTCTTCAGTTAGCTCATTGCGTATGTCTACCTGCTCCCCTATTTGCATGAAATATTTATTATTTTCCGTACTGACACTAAATACACGCCAGCGTTTATTATTTATTTCTTCGTCAAAGTAGCCGAGTAATTTTTTATTTAACGATTTACCGGATAACGGCGAGTCAGGTGCACTTGCCGAACGTAAGACAAGGGTATTTCCGTTTCCCCATATTTGAAATGCGAGCTTTCGTTCATACTCTTGGGCTTCATCCGTCCGACCATTTTTCTCAAAACCGTTATATCCGGGTTCGTCGAGAATGCTAATATGATCAATAATACTCTGGATATTCAATAAATCATCGCGAGAAATAGTCGCTTTATTAAGTTGATTCAGAATGAGTGCATCAAGCACCCGCGCAGACTGGGCTAATTGAGCATCAAACAACTCACCCACCTCATGATGCGCATCTTTATAACTTAAAAATATTGTAATGCTGCCTATTAATATAATGAGACTAAGTAAAATTGTAATAAGACGGCGATGAATTGAAATCATACAGCTGGTTTCTCTATAGTATAACCAACACCACGAATAGTTTTGATCAGTTCCGATCCAAATTTTTTACGTAAATGATGTACAAAGACTTCCAGTGAATTACTTTCAACGCCACCCCAACCATAAAGAACCTCTTCAAGTGTGGCACGACTAACAACTCGACCAATATTCTCTAAAAGGTACTGTAAAATAACAAATTCATGATGGGATATTTCAATCTGTTGCCCTTCGAATGTAACGGTATGAGCGGCAGGGTCTAGATTAATCGATTTATAGGTTAAAAGAGGATGTGCTCGGCCAACGCCTCGACGCTGCAAAACTCTTAAACGGGCACAAAGTTCATCTAAATCGAACGGTTTTACTAAATAATCATCAGCACCGCCATCCAGACCGGCAACACGTTGCTCTATTCTATCTAAGGCGGTCAAAATTAGTACCGGAGTAGTATTCCCATCTGCTCGTAACTGCTTAAGAACATCCATACCTGATTTACGTGGTAAGCCCAAATCAAGCACAACCAGCTCAAAGTGTTCATGCTTTAGTGCACTACTCGCAGAGATGCCGTCTTTAACCCAGTCAACCGTATACCCGGCTTGTTTCAAGCCAACACTTAAACCGTCACCTAGCAAATCATCATCTTCAGCAAGTAATAGTCGCATATGCGATTCAACCTAATTTTCAATCAGTGGAAAAACGTTACAAACAGTCACTTATTCTTATATATATTAGAATAAACAGCCAATCTTAAGCATATCCTAAGAACTGAGACGTATTTAGCAAAAATGCACTCAACTTAGTAATGATTGACTGTTTTAAGCATTCTTTAAGGTTATACATCTAAACTCGGTTTAGTCAAATAAAACACCTGTGTTTTTTTGCTGACACCATTAGAGGCATCATTAAAGATGCCATGATTAGAGACGCCATGAGTACAATTAAAGACATTATATTATTTATACTTTTAACTAGCCCGATACAAACCAGCTATGCTGAATCGGCAGCAAGTATAGTCTTAAATATCGACAATACACGTCAATCATTAAACGATTATAAGGGCAAACTTGTCTATCTGGATTTTTGGGCATCTTGGTGTATACCTTGCCGAAAATCATTCCCTTTTATGAATGAGATGCAGAGTAAATACAAAGACAAAGGTTTGGAAATTATTGCTATTAATCTGGATACCGATATAACTCTGGTTCGTAAATTCCTTAAACAGTATCCTGCTCAATTCAAAATAGCATATGACTCTACAGGAGACATAGCAGAAAATTTAATATTAAAGCAATGCCCACCTCATTCTTAATTAAGCCTAATGGAGAAATTGTAGTGACACATTCTGGTTTTCGAAAAAAAGATGCTGGAAAAATTGAAAAACTTATTCAGTCTAACTTGTAAACACATACTTAAGAGTAACCAACATGAAAAGCATAAGCTTATTAGTTTTATTTTCAATGATTAGTCTCAGTAGTGGCTGTTCCTTTACCGGCGTAAAACCCTGGGAACGAGACGTACTGGCACAAAAAAAAATGCAACTCGATACACATCCTCTCGATTCATATCTGGATGATCATATTTATTATAGTAAAGAAAATTCAAGTGGCGGCCATGGTGTTGGCGGTGGAGGTTGCGGATGCAATTAAATAAAAATTCAATGAGTAAGTCTAAAAAGACATCTCAATCTGTCAGCAGAAAAAAACCTAAATTTATTCGCAGCGCGTTATCCATAGCAACATCTACCATGTTAGCCAGTGTTGCCCCGGTAGTTCATGCAGCGAGTGACTCTACATGGGAAGTTGATTCGGCCATATTGTTTTATTCTGAGACTGATCGAATAACGGCAGTAGAACCTGTGGTTAAAGTACGCAAAGAAATTGGTGAAGATGAATATGTCGGTTTTCGTATTGTTGCTGATAGTTTGTCGGGCTCATCTGCAAATGGTGCCATCGCTACAAACTCCGCACAAACCTTTACCTCGCCATCAGGGTCTAGTTATACCGCAGCAACGGGTGAAACGCCTCTTGACCCTTCTTTTCATGATACACGAATAGCATTGAATGGCGAATGGGAAACGCCACTAAGCAAAGCTATAAAAGGTATTTTCTCTATTAATGCTTCTTCCGAGTATGATTATGAATCCTATGGCGTTGCGGCAAATATCAGCTGGGATTTCAATAATCGTAATACCACATTGGTAACCGGTCTTGCTTACAATAGTGACACCGTCAAACCCGTGGGTGGAGCTCCAACAGGTTTGAATACAATGTCTGCAACAAAAACTACCCAAGGTTCAAATTTAAATAAAACCGTCACGGATATTCTCTTTGGCGTTACACAAGTGGTTAGTCGGAATACCTTAATGCAGTTTAATTACTCTCACGGGGAAGATGATGGCTATTTAACAGATCCTTACAAGATTCTGAGTGTTCTTGATAATAATGGGAATTTAATAAGTGGTGCAGGACAATATTTATACGAAAAACGCCCCACTACCCGTTCACGTAATGCTGTGTACTGGAAAACCGTGCATAAATTTTCTGAAGATGTGTTGCATTTATCCTATCGTTACTATTGGGATGATTGGGGGCTTAACTCAAATACAATTGATGCCCGATATCGCTATGAACTCGGTAGCGGCCACTATTTGCAACCGCATGTGCGCTATTATCAGCAAAATCAAGCAGACTTTTATCATTACAATTTAGTCGATGGCAGTACTCCACAATATGCAAGTGCGGACTATCGCTTGGGTGATATGACAACAACTACATTTGGAATCAAATATGGTATTGTGTTGGATAAAGGTCAGGAATTTACTGCTCGTGTAGAATCAATGAAGCAATCGATGGGTGGTAGTAATCAAGGACCCGATGTGGATGCAATCATTCTTCAACTCGGTTACAGTTTGAAATTCTAAGTATGATTTAATTATATAACTCGACAGGTTAAATGGTTCAGATATCGAATAAATCGAATTCTCTATCGTTAGAATGGAAGCAAGGATTTTGGGCAACGCAATTCAACGCTATGGCCAGTCCTTGCCAAATTCTTATTGATTCCGATGATCAAACACAATCCAAATCTCACGCACTTCACCTTGCGAAAATCGCACAACAAGAAGCACTCCGAATAGAAAAAAAATTTAGTCGCTACCGTACAGATAATTTAATTTACCAAATTAATCATTCCAAAGGGCGAGCTGTTCATATAGATGAAGAATTAGCAGGCTTACTTGATTATGCAACAAGCTGCTACAACATCAGTGATGGTTTATTTGATATTACTTCAGGCATATTACGTCAGCTATGGAAATTCGACTGCAGTGATAACATCCCTACTCAAGCAGAAATATCCCCGCTCTTAAACAATATCGGCTGGAATAAAGTAGTTTGGAAAAAACCGTATTTAACGCTACCCGAAGGTATGGAAATTGACTTAGGCGGTATCGGCAAAGAATATGCGGTAGACCGTAGTGCGCAGATATTAAATTCTGTAACAACTCATAGTTTTCTTATTAACTATGGTGGCGACTTATTTGTGAATAAACCCAGAAAAAATAATCAAGGATGGATGGTGGGTGTGGAAAATCCAGAGCATCCACTCTCAGATAATAGGCTAGCGTCTGTCACACGCGAGCCAGACAAACTGTACGAGCTTTCGCAGGGCGGCATGGCGACCAGTGGAGATAGTAGACGTTTTTTACTTAAAGAGGGCATTCGCTACAGCCATATACTTAACCCAAAAACTGGCTGGTCAATCACACAAGCGCCTCACTCGATTACCGTGATTGCCAACACATGTACTGAAGCAGGTATCTTATCAACTTTAGCCATGCTTCAGGAAAAACACGCAGCAGAATTTTTAGAGGAACAAAATGTTATTTATTGGTGCAGATAAATTTTTAAGGAGTCTTTAAATAATCTATAACATCCTTTAATCCTCAATAATAAGGCCACGCCGTCTAAATCCTTATTCTCTAAACGTAGCCAATGAGGCATTGCAACCGCGTCACCCTCGAATTTGTCATAGATTAAATTATAAAAATGGATAAACTGGCGAGCTTGTTGCCACGCAACTGAAGATGATTACAAAAAGGTTTGTGCCGAATCAAGGAGTCCAATATCGCCGCAGTGTAAGTTGAGTACTCTTACTAGCTCGGCCTTCATTAACACTAACATATGGCTGGCTTGCAAGACGTGATAGGTTAATTTTTTCGCTGTGCTACTATCGCCGGATAATCTAAAAATACTATCCACGTTAATATCAGTTTTCTTCGTCAAAAATCAGTTCCATCGTTACAACCTCCTCATTTTCAACGGCTCTAATCTGTTTCAGGTCAGGTAATCGAGTTACCAAATAGCCACAGGCGGCAGATACCAGTCCCTCACTTTTCATTTGAACTCCGTACAGTAAACTCATTGCTACATATTGTGCGCGTTGCTGCTTGTCCGGTGTACTAATAAATTCCCCATCAATATCGATACCTTCATCCATATCCAGGTCCATATTATCGAGAAGCTCACGCTGCTTACCCGGATGGCGGGTATTCTTCTCATATTCATACACTTCACTCCCATTGAGCACAACGCGTAGTTTAGAGGGCATTGCAACATCCTTTTAACTTATTGATGTTTTGGATAATGATAATCCAAAATTCGAGTATTTAGTTTAACTTAGCTAGCATAATATAGAAAATTTGATTACCACTACAGACGCTTTCCTTTAGATTCTAGCCAAACTAAATGCTATGATATAGCCATGCTAGATTCAAACCTAAGTACTGCACAAATAATTCTCGTATCTATTATTCCGGTGCTGTTTGCCATTGTATTACACGAAGTCGCGCATGGCTGGGCTGCCTATAAATTGGGTGACCGTACTGCCTTTATGCTTGGAAGACTCAGCTTAAACCCAATCAAACATATCGATCCTGTTGGCACCATACTCGTTCCTGCCGTATTACTGTTGACTGCGGGATTTGCCTTTGGTTGGGCTAAACCGGTGCCAATAGACTGGCGTAATTTAAGCAACCCTAAGCGTGATACTGCAATCGTTGCACTCGCGGGGCCTGCAGCGAACTTAGGCATGGCCATTGCGTGGGTTTTGCTTACATTAATCGCATCGCTATTACCGCCAAGCATGTCTGTATTATCAGAACCTCTTTTGAATATGGCTGTAGTCGGTGTTTTCTTTAATATTTTATTAATGGTTTTTAATCTCATCCCCATACCGCCGACGGACGGAGGACGAATTGCGGTAAGCCTCTTACCTCCCACAATAGCCAACTATTTAAGCCGAGTTGAACCATTTGGCCTGGTTATTATCCTTGTGTTAATGCTAAGTGGCATATTATGGAAGGTCATTATACCCATCATTCAAATGATTAGTCAGTTTCTGTATTCAGTCGTTGGCTTATAAATTGTAAAACAATGCCTATGTCACTTTCTTTTATAAACATTCGGCTACTTACTTCGATTGTATGTATCAGTATGCTGATAGTTAGTAACTCAATTCAAGCTAAAACAAAAGATAAGTACGAGTATTCCAGTAACTCACTCAGAGTAAGACTTTCACCTAAAGTACCTCAAAATATTGCTGCCTTTTACGAAGGACGTGGTTTTTCCAAACCGATGATCGATACATTAAAACAACAATGTTTTATAACTATCGGCATACATAATAAAAGTAATGACATTATTTGGCTTAAAGCCTCGAATTGGGTATTCAGTACTAAAGCAGGAAATATTAAACGCCGGGATAGAGCGTACTGGAAATCTGTTTGGAAAAAAATGAGCATACCACTTGCCCATCAATCAACCTTTCGTTGGACATTGCTCCCTGAAGAACTGGATTTTAGAAGTGGTGAGCACGAGGGAGGTAATATTATTCTACCGTACACTGAACAGCCGTTTACTCTAACGGCTGAATTTAAAACCAAAGCGGACAAATCCGGTGAGCTTATTAAGGTTATAATTAATGACATCCGATGTGTACGTTAATTTAACTTAAAGTAAAAATATAATGTTCAACTACAAAAAACTTTTACTTATTACTATCTTCAGTTGTGTATCACTCATGGTGATGGCACAAGATAGTCTGCCGGTAGCACCCTATGGCATTCTAAAACTTACTCCCTACCCGGCACCTAAAATACAATTACATGATATTGATGGCAAGGCTTTCAATTTAGATGAAACAAAGGGCCAGTGGGTCTTTGTACATTTCTGGGCAAGCTGGTGTGGCCCTTGCAGAAAAGAAATGCCCGCAATACAGAAGATGTGGGGAGAACTCGAACCACTAGGTTTGAAGATTGTACTAATTAATACTGCTGAAGATGAAGATACCATTTTTAACTTTCTCGGTATTTACGCCCCTGATATTCGCGCACTAATGGATCGCAATGGCCAAATAACCGAACAATGGAAACCACGAGGTTTACCGGCAACCTATCTTGTCGATAAAGAAGGGCTGGTACACTATCAAGCACTTGGCGGCCGACCTTGGAATAACGAAATTTATCTCAACTTTATTAAAAGCTTGCTCCACAAAAAATAATAGACTTGCAGTATGGATAGCATTCTTGATTTTAATCTTAGCCAGCTAGTAGTGATCGGGTTAATTTTTATCTGGACCGGTTTTGTTCGGAGTGGGCTCGGGTTTGGTGGTGGCGCACTCGGTTTACCGCTCATGCTTTTTGTCTATAACCAGCCAGTATTTTGGTTGCCAATTATTGGTTTTCAGTTACTGTTCTTCTCGGTTCTCACACTACGCACTCAACTGAATAATGTCGGCTGGAAATTTTTACTTAAGTCTTATATTTTTATCCTTCCGGCTACTCTGGTTGGCGTATTAGGATTGCTCACACTGCCGAATAACTGGCTACTCGTCTTTATATATTCGATCACCTTGTTTTACGCAGTACTGTGGTTAATTAATAAGAGCTTACACAGTAACCACCGTTGGCTAGATAAACTGTTTCTGGTATTAGGAGGTTATGTTGCGGGTACATCACTCACCGGTGCACCACTCATGGTTGCAGTCTTCATGCGACACGTCGACCGCCATCAATTACGCAACACCCTGTTTGCTTTGTGGTTTACCCTGGTAACAATTAAAATGCTAACATTTACAGCTGTGGGAGTTAAACTGCATTTCTTTAGTGCGCTTATACTTTTACCCGTATCGGCTATAGGGCATGTTATTGGTTTAAAAGCCCATCAGTTTATTTTACAGAATGATTTATTGTTTAAGCGCATTGTTGGTGGGATATTAACTGTTATAAGCATTATCGGACTCGCATCAGTCTATATTAAAACATAAAAACTTTATCCATAAATATCTAACATGCATATGTAGTATAGTCACTTAAGGTAGGAACATTAAAATATACTTATACTTCTAAAACATGGTTGATTCCTAATTTATATTTCAGATAAAAAGCATGCTACGTCATGTGATTCTGAAATAGAATACACGCCAGGATATTTTTCTACACATTTATCCATTCGATGAGGACAGCGTGGGCTAAAGTGGCAACCTGATGGTGGTGTTATGGGTGAAGGAAGTTCGCCTTGAAGAAGAATCAATTCACGTTTTGAATCGTTTTCTATTGTGGGTATCGCGGACAATAATGCTTGAGTGTATGGGTGCTGTGGTTTGAGCATGACATCATCGACACTGCCTTTTTCAACTATTCGACCTAAATACATCACTGCTATTTCATCAGCAAGGTATTCGACAACAGATAAATTATGTGTAATAAACAAATAGCTCAGACCATAATCTTGTTGAAGTTGCCTAAATAAATTTAACATTTGTGCTTGAACTGATACATCCAGAGCACTGGTAGGTTCGTCACAAATTAGTATTTCAGGATTAACGGCTAATGCTCTTGCAATACAAATACGTTGACGTTGCCCACCTGAAAATTCGTGTGGATAGCGACTTACCGCTGATTCGGCTAAACCAACCTGTTCAAGTAAACTCTTTACTTTATTGAGTCGTTCTTTGCTACCTAATTCCGGATTTAATGCCAACATGCCCTCTTCGATTATATCGCCCACTCGTTTACGTGGATTCATTGAAGAATAAGGATCCTGAAAAATAATTTGGGTGTTAGAACGCAGTTTTTTTAGTTGTGCATTTGAAGGAGATGAAATATCTTCTCCACGAAGCTCCAGTTTTCCTGAAGTAATGTCATTTAAATGAAGCAGTGCTTTGCCTACGGTTGTTTTACCGCAACCGGATTCACCCACCAGGGCTAATGTTTTACCTTTAAGTAGCGTTATATTCACTCCGTCAACTGCATAAACATGTGCAGCAACCTTCTTAAAGATTCCTTTATGGATAGAAAAATGTACTTTCAGATTGGTAGCCTTAAAGACTATCTCATCACTCATAGATTCTTTGTAGCTTCTTAATAAATCATTATTTTTCTCTGTTGAAAAAACAAATTTATTATTACTATATTGTATACAACGGACACTATGGCCTTGTTTTGGGTTTACTAAGTTTATAGTATCGGTATTACATTCATTAATTGCATTTGGACAGCGTTCATAAAAACGACAACCTGAAAATTTAGTCGTGAGTGGCGGGACAATACCTTTAATTACATCCAGTTCCTGATTACGTTTGGATTTAACCGGTAAGGAAGAAAATAATTTTATTGAATAAGGATGTAATGGTGTCGAAAAAAAATCCTTTCGAGTAGCGTATTCAACAATTTCTCCTGCATACATCACCGCAATATGATCAACAAAATCTGAAACTATCGCAAGGTCGTGAGTAATTAAAAGAATTGCCATGCCGGTTTTCTTTTGAATGTCACGCAACAATGTCATCACTTGCGCCTGGATGGTTACATCAAGTGCAGTCGTAGGCTCATCAGCGATCAGCAAGTCAGGCTCAGAGGCTAGAGCCATTGCAATCATGACACGTTGTTTCATTCCACCAGATAATTGATGTGGATAATCTCTTGCGCGCTCCTCAGGCACAGGAATGCCGACAGAGTCTAACAAACGAAGCACCTCCTGCCAGGCAGTAGGACCTTTTATATTTCGGTGAAAAAATAAAACTTCTTCGATCTGTTGCTGTACGGTTAAAACAGGATTAAGTGATGTCATTGGTTCCTGAAAGATCATCGCAATACGATTACCTCGCACTGAACGCATTTCAATCTCGGACTTTGTTAATAAATCATCACCATTAAATAAAACCGAACCTTCGACTATTGTTCCGGCAGGTGTTGGTACAAGTTGCATCAGTGATAATGCTGTCATGGACTTACCGCAACCCGACTCACCCAAGAGTGCAAAGGTTTCACCTTTATTAATTGAAAAACTTACGCCATCAACCGCACGAACAGGCTTATTATTTAAATCACCGAAATACGTCTTTAAATTATTCACTTCTAATAACGTAGGCGTTATCGATTTTTTATTCATTATTTGATCCCCTGCATACGGGGATCAAATGCATCACGAATCGCATCAGAAAATAAATTAGCGGCTAACACCAATGCAAACATGAAACTAAAGGCGGAAATTAATGACCACCAAACAACCGGCTCGCGTGCAAGCTCCAAACGCGCACTATTGATCATATTACCCCAGCTAATAATAGATGAATCAACACCAACACCGATGTAAGCTAAAACTGCTTCAGCAAGGACTAAACCACTAAAATCGAGTACCACAACAATAAGAACAATATGCATTACATTTGGAACGATATGGCTAATAATTATTTTAGTATCGGATACTCCAAGTGACCTGGCTGCTTGTATATATTCAAGTTCACGCAACTTGAATACCTCACCTCGAAGTAACCGACACAAACCCGTCCAACTGGTTATTCCAAGAACACCACATAAAGCCAGTAGTTTAATATCCGCACGTTCAATCGCTGTTTCAAAAAAAGCGGAATGATTTTCAATATAAACATCAATTGACAACATCACAGCAACAATTAACAGGATTCCGGGTATCGAATTTAACGTTGTATAAATATATTGAATGACATCATCCACCAGGCCTTTGTAATAACCTGCCATAACGCCTAGTGCGATTGCAAAAGGCAACATAATGAGCGTCGTTAAGGTTCCAATAACCAGGCCTGTACGAATGCTTTTAAGTGTTAGGTAAAATACATCCTGCCCTACTTTATCTGTTCCCATTACATGATAAAAGGCACTCGCATAAAACAAACAGCTACTAAAAATAATAATAATGGCCGAGGTTAGTAGCATAATACCCCATGGTAAATCCAGCTTGTTTTTAATAAGCGCAGCTATTATAGCTAAATATGAAGATGCTCTGCTTCTTTTTAAAAGTACCAATGTAATGCCAATTAAGGCCATTGAAATAACAACACCAATCCCCAGGCCAGAAATAGACTTGCTAATTACATCGGACAAATAATCATCTTCACTTGCCAGATGCACTCCCGCATGTTTCAATCGCGGATAAGCTCTATATTTAACACCCTCATCATTAGTAAAATTTTCTTTGGCATACGAAAAAATCGCAAACGGTGCTGAGTAGGTCTTCTCGCTATTACGGCTGATATAATCAAGACTTACATCAAGCAAACTCAACATATTAGTTGAATAGTGTGTTTCTGTTAGATTTGAATTAGAGATATCCGCTTTACGAAAGTGAACGGAGTCCATTAATCCTACAATAATAAAAAAGCACAACACAACGGCGCTACTCATCGCTATTTTATTTTTAAAAACGTTTTTCCAGGGACCAGACAAATGCGGTTGTTGACGAATATACGAAATAAAAACGATTAAACAACAAACTAAAAAATAAATGAGTAAGTCTGTGGTTAAATATTCCGCTTTAGAATCAAAAATTAGTGGGTAACCTGCGTATAAAGAAGATAGCGCTACGAGTATTACAAAAACCTTTATCCAGTAAGGTTGGGTAAGAACTTTTAATAGATCATTCGCCATTAGCTTACCTTACTCCTAATTTAGTCTTACTCTGGGGTCAACCAGGGTATACGATATATCGGTTAACACTAAACCAAGAATATATAAAATAGATCCTAAAAAGACCATCGCGCGCACAATTGCGAAATCCTGACTTCGAATAGCATCAATGGTATAACTCCCTAAACCGGGAATACCAAAAAAAGATTCCATTAACAAACTTCCCATAAATAATAACGGGATAGCCACAACGGCGCCGGTTAAGATCGGAATCATTGCATTTTTAAGAACATGCGCAAACAATACCCGTATTTCAGACAAGCCTTTTGCCCTAGCGGTACGAACATAGTCCCGATTAATTTCTTCAAGAAAAATAGAACGATACCAACGGGAACTCGATCCCAAACCACTAATTATTCCGATAACGACGGGTAGGATTAAAAATTTATAAGCGGTTAGTCCCGGTTCATAACCTGAAATCGGCACAAGCAGTAACACTTTACCAACAAGATATTGGCCTGCAATTATGTAAATTATTCCTGAAATAGACATCATCACAACACAGAGTACAACACCCCAGAGGTCAACATAGGTTGCTTTAAAGAACACCAGTAATAGTGCGAAACTAATATATACAATCATACCAAGAACAAAAACAGGCAAAGCGTAGGCTAAACTTGGCCACATACGCTGGCCGATATCTCCACCAATATTACGACCGTTATCTGAATTACCAAAATCAAGCACAAAAAGTTTGACAGATTTATTGTAAAAAATGGTGTCGGTTAATTTTTTATAGCTATTTTGAGAATCATTATAAAAAAGTGGTTTATCGTAGCCACGTTCGCTTTTCCACTTATCGACTCCTTGTTGGGTAACATATTTTGCACCTAAATGCATTCTGGCCATATCATCCGGACTGTTGACCAAAAAATAAAGCGCAAAAGTCAGTAGGTTTACACCAATAAGAATAGGGATAGCATATAAAATTCGACGACTGATGTAGGCAAACATATTTTTATAATAATCCTATTTATGTGTAAAACGTTCTTTAGCGGTATACGTTTTCCATGCAGGAAAAATAATAATCACCAATGCGATAAATAAAATTATAAGTGGCCAATAGATCGCCTTATTCCATTGTTGGCGTGAGACTTTGCGTAAATGTGGGTCGATACGCTTATACATTAAAGTGTTTTGCGCCATTAAATTGGGTTTCACATTAAAGTACCATTTATGAAATAATGAAAAATCCTGATCGTGATAACCCCATAACCAGGGAGAATCGCGCCTTAATATTTCAAGCATTTTTTTAATAATATCTAACCGCTCGTCTGAATTAGGCATTGTTTCCATTTTTTCAAATAAACGGTCATACTCTTTATTTGCATAATTAACCGCATTTTCACCATCTCCCTTTACTTTAGCGTTAGGTCCATAGAATAAGAATAAAAAATTCTCGGGGTCAGGGTAATCTGCATTCCACCCCCACATAAATAGCTGTGCATTACCCTTTCTAATTTTATCCTGAAATCGATTGAAGTCTGTATTACGAATAATAAGAGTAAGGTTTAATTTTTTAATTTGCTTGCGTAGAAAATTATAAAAAGAATTATCTTCAGCACCACCACCGGTAGTATCAAAATAAATCAACAATGGACGTTTTGTTTTTTTATCAATTCCATTTTCGTAACCGGCTTTTTTAAGTAATTTTTTGGCCTCACCAAGATCCCGTCTAATGGCTTCACCGTTAACCCATTTGTATACGATGGGATTAATACCTTTCTCACCCTCTTGATAGCCAAAGATACCTGGAGGAATTGCACCTTGCGCAGATATCCCTCTGCCATTTCTGAAAATAGAAATAAATTCTTCGTAGTCAAAGGCTATCGATATCGCTTGACGTAAATATCGTGCACGGTCGCTCTTACCGCCAACAATAGGATCGAGCATATTAAAACCCATGTAGGATGTTGAGGACTTTGTCGTAGTAACCAACTTGATACCCTGTTCTTTCATTGAAGCCGTTAAACCTGCATTTCCAAGTGAAGAAAACTGAACAGCCTGGTCAAAACTATCTGAGGAAATACCTGAAGCATCATAATATCCCTGTAAGAATTTACTCCATCGAGGGATACTTTCTTTTTCTAAAGAGTAAACAGCTTTATCAATAAAGGGCATCATTTTGCCTGCATCATCCAATAGACCAGTTTGTTGATCTACTGTACTACCCTCAGATGGGTAAGGAACACCCCTAAAATTAGGGTTACGTTCAAGGATCATTTGCAGATTCGGATTATTAACAGTCAGCATGTAGGCTCCCGTACCGACAGGATACCAGTCAAAAGATATATTTTGTGCTTTCATCCCTGGCTGACTATAAAACTCATCCACTTCAAACGGTACCGGCGCAAAAAATGGCATTGCCAGCCAATACATGAACTGTGGATATACACCATTAATCGTTAGCCGATAAGTATAACGATCTAATACTTTTGCACCGACGAAATCATACAGATGTAAATTAAGATATTTAGATTTAGTCGGGTCTTTAAGTTGATTTTTGTATATGTTCTCTAACTTAATTGAATAATCATCAAGACCTTCAATATATTTCTCCATCAAACCATAGATAGGGGAATTTAATTTAGGATGTGCAAAACGCTTAATTTGATAAACATAATCAGCAGCAATCAACTCTCTAGTTGAATGTTGTTTAAAATCGGCTAAAGAACTTACGCCTGAAATCATTTTAGGTGTTAATGTGTGATACAAATATTGTCCGTCTTTACCCTTTGCAAAACCAGGGTGGGGTTGGTACAGAATTCCCTTTTGTATTGAGATATCGATTTGACTAAAGGCGATTTGATTAACCGCTGTATTGGCTGGAAGTACTTTCCTGTTTTTATCTAAAAATACCACTTTCGGCATTTGGGTCGCTGTTAAAGGCGTTAACTCATACGGACGTTTTAGATAATGATATTGTAATGGCGGCTCATAAATTTGACCAATAAAAGCATATTCATTTTCAACATAGGACTTAATAGGATCAAGATGTTTGGGTTGCTCGGCAAAGGAAGAATACAAAATATTCGATTCAGCGTCTTTTTGAGGATACGGGTTATTTAAGGACGCGTTGTCACATGCCATTAATAAACCCGTTGCCACAGCAATGAAACAGACTCTAATGAGCCAATATTGAGTCCAGCCCATGTAACCTTTATGTATTGACAAATTCTCCCCTTTTAGCGACATTTTTTATAAGATATGATACTGTTTTGCTACATAAAGTGGTGAATTTCTATTGATTCGCACACAGCATAAGATTAAAGTTTCGCTTAAGATTACATTTAGATTAATGTAGCCTTACATTAAAGCAGAATCAACATAAAATTAAGTATCAAGGATAATAAATATGGGTTTCTTAGATGGTAAACGCGCTCTCATTGTCGGCTTAGCCAGTAATCGTTCTATTGCATGGGGTATTGCCAAAGCCCTTCATCGTGAAGGTGCTGAACTTGCGTTCACTTATCAAAATGAGAAACTGGAAGGCCGTGTATTGAAAATGGCCTCGGAACTTGGGTCTGAAATCATCGTTCCTTGTGATGTAAGCAGTGATGAACAAATTGAAACAGTATTTGACCGGCTTGATAATTACTGGGATGGTCTGGATATTATTATCCACTCGGTTGCCTTTGCCCCTAAAGAAGAGCTAGAGGGCGACTACCTGGATAATGTAACACGTGATGGTTTTCGGCTATCCCACGAAATTAGCTCTTATAGCTTCGCTGCACTGGCAAAAGCCGGCCGTAATATGATGGAAGGCCGTGATGCATCCCTCATTACTTTGAGCTATCTTGGCGCGATGCGCGCTATGCCTAACTACAATATTATGGGCCTCGCTAAGGCCAGTTTAGAAGCCAATGTACGCTATATGGCATCATGCCTTGGCCCCGATGGAATTCGTGTAAATGCTATTTCTGCCGGGCCGATTAAAACCTTAGCCGCCGCAGGAATTGCAGATTTCCGTAAAATGTTAACCGAAGTAGAAAATACAGCGCCACTTCGCCGTAATGTGACGATTGATCAAGTAGGGAATGCTGCTGCGTTCTTAAGTTCGGACTTATCTGCTGGCATTACTGGTGAAATTATGTATGTTGATTCAGGCTACAATACTGTTGGTATGAGACCACTATCATCTGCTGAATAACCACTCATTTACGCGCTCTAGAAGATTGCATAAAACCTAGGCGTGTAATATTCCTTCCTCACCTTCCAAACGCCCAATAATCACCGCACCACAAGAATCGCTGAAAACATTCACGGCAGTTCGGAACATATCCAGAATACGATCTACTGCTAAAATCAATCCCACGGCTTCAATGGGTAATCCTATCGTACTTAAGATAATAGTAATCGCAACTAAACTCGCTGACGGAATACCGGCCACCCCAATCGAGGTTAACAGTGCAACCAGTACAATAGTAAATTGAGTGACAAAGCTCAACTCCAGGCCAAATGTTTGCGCAATAAACATCGCCGCTACACACTCATACAACGCAGTACCGTCCATATTAATGGTCGCACCTAGTGGCAAAACAAAACTTGCCGTTGTATTGGAAACACCGGCGTTCTTCTCAACACATTCCATCGTTAATGGTAATGTTGCAGATGATGATGCTGTAGTAAATGCGGTTAGTAACGCAGGCGCCATAGCTTGAAAGTGTTTTAACGGGCTAACTCTAGCAACAAACTTTAACAATAACGGCATTACAACAAACATGTGAAAAGCTAGCGCAAAAACAACAGTAAAACTAAACCAGAACAATGCATTTAACATATCATCGAGATTCGATGCATCCATACCCGCAATAACTTTACCAACAAGTCCAAACACACCAATTGGGGCAAACTTAATAATCAAGTCTGTGATTTTTAACATCACCAGATATAAACCTTGCCAGAAATTATATTGCGCCTCAGCGTAGACATCATCAATGCGTGTAATAAAAAAACCAAATAGCAAACTAAAAACAATTAACCCCAACATTTTACCATTGGCGGCTGCACTGACGATATTAGAAGGAAACATGCCTAAAAATACGTCGGCAATACTACTTGCATCTTTACCTGAGACCTTTGTTTGAATTTCTGCGATTGATGCTTCGGAGACAGAGGTTAAAGATTTGGCGGGCTCACCATTGACTATGCCTGGCTCAATGAGATTAACCATGGTTAAACCGATTATAATAGCAATAAAACTGGTTGCCATATAATACAATAGTGTCCTGCCACCTAACCGCCCTAAGCCCTTAGAGCCGCCAATACCTGCAACACCGACAATAATGGATGAAACAATTAGAGGCACAATAATCATTTTGAGCGCATTAAGAAACAGTGCACCGATAAAACTATATATAGCAAAATAGGTAATACCAAAAATACTCGCATCTTTACCCGTTATCATTCCTGCAACAACAGCTAAGCATAACGCTATTAAAATTTGCCAATGTATTTTAAGTTTAAACATAGCCTCACCTTTATATGGTTTGTAACTTAAAAGAAAAACTTTAATAAAAAAAGGGGCTTTTCAGCCCCTCTTTCGGTTTTAAATATCTTGTTCCTTTTCTTTACCCAGATTAATTTTAATCTCTGCATTATCTTTTAAGTATTTCTCAAAGCCCAAAAATTCGGTATTTGTATTTGCTTGCTGCAATTGCTGGCTTATTGCGGTCTCTTCTGCAGTGTCGATTTTATCAGCATCTTTAACATCGGATACAACGACGATGGCTTGATCACCATTTACCAGATCAACCATACCAATACTTGGTTTAGATTTAGTCGGCCGCGATAAAGTAAAAGCCTGCTGTACAATTGCCACAGGTATATTCAAGTCTTTGCTACTGCGACGAGAAACAAATTGCGCCGGTGTCCATTGACTATTTCTAAATAAAGCAGGTTGTTCTACCCCTTTAGCACCTAACGTTAGGTTTTTAAACGCTGCATTAACTTCTTTTTTCATAGCGTCTATTTGATGTTGAATTGCGACTTGCTTTGTAACATTGGCTTTAACTTCAGCAAATGTTTTTTGAGCAGCAGCTTGATGTTCTTTGATTCTAACAACAATCATGTGGGTTTCCTTGAGCTCAATCACATCGCTGTTTTTACCTTTATTCAACACCTCATCCGAAAAAATAGCTGAGCTAACCTGAGGATTGACTAACACTCCTGTTAAGCCGCGTCGCGAAACCAAACCAGAAGATTTGATCTTCAGATCCAGCCCGGCTGCAACAACACTTAATGAGTCAGCGTTTTCATAAGCGAGATTACTGAATTTTTCAACATCTTCAAAAAAAGTCTTTCCTGCTTCTTGAATTTGGATTTCTTTTTTGATTTTTGCACGTACTGCAGCATTCAGTTCTTGTGCCTTCGATAAAGGCTTGACCAGAATATGCTTAACCTTGCGCTCGTCGCCTTTACTATCAATAACTTTTATTAAATGATATCCGAAAGCCGATTTAACAGGTTTACTAACTTCACCTTTTTTTAGTTTAAAAGCAACTTCATCAAAGGCTTCATCCATTGTACCTTTACGAATAAAGCCAAGGTCCCCACCATCTACTGGAGACATTTCTTTCGCTAATGAATCAAATGATTCGCCCTTATCTAAACGGCGTTGAACATTATTAATCATTGTTAATGCGGCAGGGTAATCTTTCTCTGTGTAACGACTAATATTGCTATCGTAATACGCGGAGATTTTAGCAGCAGGCACATCAACTTTAGCGGCTATTTGATTAATATCGAGCTCAACATACTCAACATTAATTTTTTCTTCAGTTTTATACGATGCTAAATGCGATTCATAATATTGCTTTAACTCACTGTCTGGAATAGATTTATCTTGCTTATATTTAGATTTTGTAAATTTTAAATAAGCTATATCGCGCTTTTGATTTAATAAGTTTTGAGTTTGTTTGACTTCATAAGGTAATGCAAAAGAGGTATTAAACACACCGGCTCGTAATTGATTTAAAACATAATCTTTTGCCACTTCAGCTTCAAAACCTGCTTTAGTTCTACCCGCACCTTTTATTGCGCGAGTATAAATTTTTGCAGAGAACTTTCCAGTTCCATCTTTAAATTGAGGAATCTGTGTAATCTCGTTAAAAATTTGTTTTGATGATGCAGACATATTAGCCGTTACGGTAAAATCTCTAACCAGCTTACGCGAGATCAAGTCATTCAATACTTGTTGACGAAGAAAATCAGCAGGGAATAAATCAGGTTGATAGTTCGCACCTAATTGCTGTTGTAATTGTTGCTTACGCTGTTGTACGGCACGGGTTAATTGCGCTGAACTAATTTCACTTCCATTGACTACAGCTGGAACAACGCTTGAAGCACCCGATAAATAATCTTGAACTCCAAACATAGCAAACGGAATAATAATCAAGCCTACTATGGCCCACATCACTATACCTTTAGATTTATTACGTATAAATTCCATCATAACGTTTATCTACTTTTTATTTTCAATATAAATATTTTATAAAAAAAAAGGCGTAGTGAGTCTTTTGACTAACTACGCCTTTCCAACATATGGCGGACCGGACGGGATTCGAACCCGCGACCTCCGGCGTGACAGGCCGGCATTCTAACCAGCTGAACTACCGGTCCTATGTTTGGTGGGTGCTGAGGGGATCGAACCCCCGACCCTCGCCTTGTAAGGGCGATGCTCTCCCAGCTGAGCTAAGCACCCGCTGCTAAGGCGCGCTAGTTTACGGCATCTTTTAAAGCTTTACCAGCTTTAAATCCAGGATTTTTAGATGCTTTTATTTCAATCGGTTCACCAGTACGAGGGTTACGTCCCATACGAGCTGCTCGGTCTTTTACTGAAAATGTTCCAAAGCCAACCAATGTAACTTGTTCACCTTTTACGAGTGTTCCAGTAATACCTTCGATTACTGAATCAACAGCACGTGTTGCTGCTGCTTTAGAAATATCTGCGCCTTCGGCTACGATGTCAATCAATTCTGATTTGTTCACTTGTTTTTCCCCTTAAATACAGGTGTAAAAATTACTACCGTTTTTTCTACGGATACGTTTTTTTTCGTTGGAACTTAATACTTTCTAATGAAAAATTTATAAGCATCTTATTCTCAACACAATAAAATCAACTACCAGTCAATTGGTAATCGAAACTCTAAATAGTAAATGATAATTTAATGTGTTCTTAATGTGTCAGGATTATCTTTTTTCGTTTTACTTGAACTATCCACAACACCTTTATCATCAATTGGTTCTGGCTTGTATTGTAAAGCAATATCCAAAACCTCTTCAATCCATTGAACGGGTATTATATCTAATTCATCCGTAATTGTATTGGGAATTTCTGTTAAATCGCGCTCATTTTCTTGTGGAATCAGGACAGTTTTAATACCACCACGTCTGGCAGCAAGAAGTTTTTCCTTTAAGCCACCAATTGGCAGTACCTGACCACGTAATGTTATTTCGCCTGTCATCGCAACATCAGCTTTAACCGGAATATTAGTATAAGCAGATACTAACGCTGTACACATACCAACACCGGCACTCGGACCATCCTTAGGAATAGCACCTTCTGGTACATGTACGTGAACATCGTTTTTCTCAAACGTTTCCTGCGTTATCCCTAATATATTGGCTCGGCTTCTAACAACCGTCATAGCCGCCTCAATAGATTCTTTCATCACATCGCCAAGTTGACCTGTGACACTATGTTTCCCTTTACCCGTCATTAATGCCGTTTCAATGGTGAGTAACTCGCCACCTACTTCAGTCCACGCTAAACCCGTTACCTGACCAACCTGGTCTTTCTCTTCAGCACGACCATATCGGAAACGCTGAACACCCAGGTATTTATCTAAATTATCACTAGTAACTGAAACAATGCCTAAATCTTTAGCAAGTAAAATTTCTTTAACGACTTTACGGCATATTTTTGCTATTTCACGTTCTAAACTTCTCACGCCCGCTTCGCGCGTGTAGTAACGAATAATATCGCGAACTGCCGTTTCATCAATGCTTATTTCATTATCTTTTAGACCATTATTTTTAATCTGTTTATTCACTAGATAACGCACTGCGATATTTACTTTCTCATCTTCCGTATAACCCGATAAGCGTATGACTTCCATTCGATCTAACAATGGGCCAGGAATATTCATTGTATTTGAAGTTGCAACAAACATAACTTCAGATAAATCATAATCAACTTCCAGGTAATGATCGTTGAAAGTATGATTTTGTTCTGGATCTAAAACTTCTAACAAAGCCGATGCAGGGTCACCGCGAAAATCCATTGCCATTTTATCGATTTCATCGAGTAAAAAAAGTGGGTTACGTGTTCCAACTTTACTCAAGTTTTGAATGATTTTACCAGGCATTGAACCAATATAGGTACGACGATGGCCACGAATTTCAGCTTCGTCTCTCACGCCACCTAATGCCATACGCATATACTTACGACCGGTTGCTCGTGCAATGGATTTACCCAGCGAGGTTTTACCTACGCCAGGAGGACCGACTAAACATAGAATGGGTCCTTTCATTTTTTTCATACGTTGTTGAACAGCTAAATACTCGAGGATGCGTTCTTTAACTTTTTCAAGACCATAATGATCTTCTTCCAGGACTTCATCGGCTTTCGATAAATCATGAGTCACTTTAGAACGCTTTTTCCACGGAAGATTTAATATCCAATCCAGATAATTTCTTACAACGGTGGATTCAGCCGACATTGGCGACATCATTTTTAACTTTTGAAGTTCTGATTTAGCCTTAGTTTTTGCTTCTTTAGATAAGCCTGCGGTTTCTATCTTTTGTTCAAGTTCTTCAATTTCATTAGGCACATCGTCCATATCACCTAATTCTTTTTGAATCGCTTTCATTTGTTCATTTAAGTAGTATTCTCGCTGACTTTTTTCCATTTGGCGTTTAACACGACCACGAATACGCTTTTCAACCTGGAGTAAATCAATTTCAGATTCCATCAAACCCATTAAATGCTCAAAGCGCTCTTTTAAAGACTCGATTTCTAAAATCTTTTGTTTCTCATCAACTTTAAGTGCCATGTGAGCAGCGATGGTATCAACTAATCGGCTAGGATCTTCAATGCTCGAAAGGGAAGTTAAAATTTCAGGAGGAACTTTTTTATTTAATTTTACATACTGATCAAACTGAGTCGTTAATGAGCGAACCAGTACTTCAGATTCACGATCATCAAGATTCTCGTCGTCATTTTCAATTACTTGCGCTGTAAAATAATCTTCCGAACTTAAAAAGTGTACTATCCGCGCACGTTGATTACCTTCGACGAGAACCTTAACTGTATTATCAGGAAGTTTTAAGAGTTGTAAAATACTTGCAACCGTGCCCATTTGATAAACATCTTCAATTTCAGGTTCATCTTGGGAAGCACTTTTTTGAGCCACGAGTAAAATCTGCTTATCATTTTCCATTGCCGCTTCTAGCGCTTTAATCGACTTATCTCGACCAACAAACAATGGGATAACCATATGCGGGTAGACCACTACATCACGTAGAGGTAAAACAGGAATAGCAGACATTTGGTCTTCAATTAATTCTGACACTTTTCTCTCTCACTTTTGAGTGGACTTATGCCATTGATATAGTGCCATCAATGCTAGATTTCAATCCCTGAAATGAATTTAGTGACGATATTAATTATTCTTCAGATGAAGCCGTGCGTGCATCAGTTCCTTCATAAATAAATAAAGGTTTCGCACCATCTTCGATAACTGATTTTTCAATCACTACCTTATCAAGATGTTCAATCGAAGGAAGCTCGAACATAGTGTCAAGTAATACATGCTCGAGAATCGAACGCAAACCACGCGCACCGGTTTTACGTTCAGTTGCACGCTTCGCAATTGAGCGCAAAGCATCCGTTCTAAATTCAAGTTCAGCGCCTTCCATCTCAAACATTTTCTGGTACTGTTTGGTCAAGGCATTTTTGGGTTCGGTTAAAATCTGAATTAATGCATCTTCATCCAATTCGCTGAGGGTAGCAACAACAGGGAGACGACCAACAAATTCAGGTATTAATCCATATTTGGTTAAATCTTCAGGTTCTACTTCATGCAATACTTCACTGAACGACTTACCATTGTCTTTACTCTTTACTTCTGCACCAAAACCGATTCCGCCTTTTTCAGAGCGTTCCCGGATAATGCGATCAAGACCAGCAAAAGCACCACCACAAATAAATAAAATATTACCTGTATCAACCTGTAAAAATTCTTGCTGTGGGTGTTTACGTCCGCCTTGAGGAGGAACAGATGCAACCGTTCCTTCAATCAACTTTAACAATGCTTGTTGAACGCCTTCGCCAGACACATCGCGTGTAATCGAAGGATTATCGGATTTACGTGAAATTTTATCTATTTCATCGATGTATACGATGCCTGTCTGAGCTTTTTCTACATCGTAATCACATTTTTGAAGTAACTTTTGAATGATGTTTTCAACATCTTCACCCACGTAACCCGCTTCAGTCAACGTAGTGGCATCTGCAATAGTGAAAGGCACGTTTAACATACGCGCTAGTGTCTCAGCGAGAAGTGTTTTACCACACCCCGTTGGTCCAATGAGTAAGATGTTACTTTTAGACAATTCGACATCGTCTTTCTTCTGGCCGTTTTCTAAACGCTTATAATGATTGTAAACAGCAACAGACAGAACTTTTTTGGCACGTGTTTGGCCAATTACGTATTCATCTAGAATTTCACTTATTTCTTTAGGCGTAGGAAGTTTGTTACCATCAGTCGATGCATTTTGTTCTTGTACTTCTTCACGAATAATGTCGTTACATAATTCAACACATTCATCACAAACAAAAACAGAAGGACCGGCAATTAGCTTACGGACTTCATGTTGGCTTTTGCCACAGAAAGAGCAATACAGTAATTTACCGTTATCGCCTGAATTCTGCTTATCATCACTCATGTTGTCGCCTCTTAACTTATAAATTTAGTATATATTACTTATACCATGCGTTGTTTTATCGTCACTTTCAAGCCCTAATAGTAAAAAAAGTGACTTGACTAACGCTTAGTTCTATAACAGGAGTATTCTCTTACTCTAGTCGAGTTACTCTAATGCAATTATTTCTCTTCGTCTGCAATTCGCTGGTCTATAACTTTGTCAACCAGTCCGTATTTTACAGACTCTTCAGCACTCATGAAGTTATCTCGATCAGTATCATTCTTAATCGTTTCGATATCTTGCCCACAATGTTCAGCAAGTATCTTATTCAAACGATCCCGAATGTATAGAATTTCCTTAGTATGAATTTCTATATCACTTGCCTGGCCTTGATAGCCACCGAGTGGTTGATGAATCATGGTGCGTGAATGAGGTAAAATAAAGCGTTTACCCGCAGCACCACCGGTTAATAACACCGCACCCATACTAGCAGCCTGACCAATACACATCGTGCTGACATCAGGTTTAATGAACTGCATTGTGTCATAAATAGAAAGACCAGCCGTAACCGACCCACCAGGAGAATTAATGTAAAGGTGGATATCCTTATCTGGGTTTTCAGATTCAAGGAATAACATCTGCGCAACAACCAGGTTAGCCATGTGGTCTTCAACAGGGCCAACTAGAAAGATAACGCGTTCTTTTAAAAGACGTGAGTAAATATCATAGGCACGTTCTCCGCGCGCAGTAGTTTCAACAACCATTGGCACCATTTGTGAGCGAATATCCATGTTATCGTGCAGCATACTTATTTATTCTCCTGTTGTAGTTCTACTAATACTTATATCGGTCGGTACGGAATTTCCTTTATACCATAAAAGACTATTTGCTAAGAAATTATGCAACAGCTTCTTTTGCTTCAGGTTGCATTAACTCTTTGAATTTTTTAGATTTTTCATCAACTTTTACTTTTGAAAGCAGCCATTCGATAATTTGCTCTTCAAAAACTAGTGATTCAACCTCATTTAATCGTTGTTTATCACCGTAATACCACGAGATAACTTGCTCGGGTTTTTCGTATGGCTCAGCAATTTCTTCAACTTTAGCTCTAACTTTCGCATCGTCGACTTTAATTTCGTTATCTTTAATAATCTCAGCCATAATCAAGCCTAAACTTACGCGACGTGCAGCTTGATCTTTAAACATATCAGGACCGAGTTGAATATCACCGATGTTCATACCCTGACTCGTTAAATTTTGTTGCATTTGCTGCATTAAAACCTTTGCTTCTTGTTCTGTCAGTGCTTTGGGTACTTCCAATGGATGTAACTCAAGAAGCTTATCCATTGCCGCTTGTTTTAAGTTTGTTTTAATTTTGGAATCTAATTCACGTTGCATATTTTCCTGAATATCTTTACGCATTTGTTCAAGATTACCATCAACAACGCCCATTTTCTTGGCAAAGTCTTCATCGACTTCTGGCAGAGTCTCTTGTTGAACTTTTTTTACTGTGATTTTAAATTCAACAGGTTTGCCCGCGAGTTCTTTCTGGGGATAATTTTCCGGGAAAGTCAGTGCTAAAACCGATTCTTCACCAACTTTTAAACCTTTAAGACCCTCTTCAAAGCCGGCAATCATTTTGCCAGCGCCAATTTCAACCGTCATATCTGTTCCGGTACCACCTTCAAAGGCTTCTCCGTCCACTATACCTGCAAAATCGACTATTACCTGGTCACCTTCAGCTGAGGCTCGATCTACATCTTCCCAGGTTTTGTTCTGCTTGCGGATAGTTTCAATCATTTCATCAACATCTGTATCCGCAATGTCAGCGGCGTCTTTTTCTATTGTAACGCCATCAAAACTGGCAATAGTGACTTCAGGGTAAACTTCGAAGGTAGCCGAGTATTTCAAACCGTCAGTCGCAACCAGGTCATTCCCTATCATTGGTCCGCCCGCAGGACGTAGTTTCTCTTGAGTGACTGCATCATAAAAAGTGGATTCTACTAAACTACTGATAATTTCCTGACGAACCTGGCCACCATAGTGCTGTTTTACAACGCTAAAAGGGACTTTACCTGCTCTGAACCCTTTAATTTTGGTCGTTTTTGCCATACTTTTTAAACGTGATTCTACGGCTTCGGCAACTTGTGCCTCTTCAATCTCAACCATCATGCGGCGTTCTAGCCCCTGAGTTGTTTCAACAGAAACTTGCATACTCATAAACCTCTTTATATTTCAATGACTTATTATTAAATTTGGTGCGGAAGGTGGGACTCGAACCCACACGTCTTGCGACACAGGTACCTAAAACCGGCGCGTATACCAATTTCGCCACTTCCGCGGATAGACTTTATTATATCAAGCTCTTAGGCAATTGTGTTACTAACAAATACCTCAATTACCTGTAACTTTTAGGAGATGTTCACCTAACTAAGAAATCTCGACCCAATTAAGCAAAGCGGCATCTTATCAAAACATATCCATGCATGGAATTAATTTATACTTTAATTTTCATTCCAACGAGTAATCCGGCGCATAGATGATTTCAAATAAACATAATTCTAGTGATAGAAAATAAAAACGACTACGCCTTCTAAAAAAATCAACCCGAGCCATAACCACAAACTGCGTTGTACTAAACGCACACTGGCGTTAATACTCAGTGCATTGGGTGTCGAACCCTGACCGAGTAGTGGCCTGACAACTTGCTGACCATGATATTGGGCGGCCCCGCCTAACGATAAACCTAATGCCCCTGCTCCCGTTGCCATAACGACGCCAGGATTAATGCCTTTCCAGAGTTTGGCCTGTGTTTTCCAGCAATACAGCGCATTGCGTGTTCGACCTACAAGCGCATAGGTAATTGCGGCTAAACGAGCTGGAAACCAGTTTAAAACATCATCGACTCGTGCAGCGAACCAACCAAACGCATAATAACGTTGATTACGATACCCCCACATAGCATCCAGGGTGTTTGATAACCGATATAAAACAATGCCGGGGCCACCCAAAACTAAAAACCAGAATATTGCCGCAAAAATAGCGTCATTGCCGTTTTCTAAAACTGACTCAATGGTTGCACGGCTAATATCTTCATCTTGCATGTTTTCAGTATCACGACTTACCATCATTTGAATCTGGTGTCTCGCCAAAGGAAGATCGGATTGTATAAGTGCATTCGACACTGCCATCGCATGTTGAGCTAAACTTTTATTCCCTATCGCTAAGTATAATAAGACGCTTTCAACAATTACCGCCAACCAGACAAACTGATGAGTTAGCCAAAAAACGAATCCAACGAAAGGCAATACAACAATGCACCATGCCATCACGCCACGAAACTTCCGTTGCACCGCATTCAGCTGTTCGTGACCAAATAAAGATGACTCAACCCGTAACGCAATACGCCCAAAACCTGCTAATGGATGGAAACGCTTCGGTTCACCCAATACAGTGTCTAATAATACTGCCACTAAAACTTGTAATTCCGTTATCATAGCGCCAGTTTACATGAAGAAACTCCAGACAGACCCTTAGCCCCCAAATTTATGACCAAAATAATGAATCCATCAAAATCAACTCATCCAACGCTAATGATACAAGGAACTACATCTGACTCTGGTAAGAGCACGATTGTAAGTGGTTTATGCCGAATTCTTTATCAACAGGGGAAAAATATTGCTCCGTTCAAGCCTCAAAATATGGCATTGAACAGTGCGGTCACAATTGACGGTGGTGAAATAGGTCGAGCTCAAGCCGTGCAAGCACAAGCCGCTGGACTCGAAGCCCATACCGATATGAATCCGGTTTTAATCAAACCCAATACTGATACGGCTGCGCAAGTCATTATTCAGGGCAAAGCCTTATCGGATATGGATGCAAAAGATTTTCATAACTATAAACCTGTCGCGATGAGGTCGGTTGTAGAATCTTATACCCGATTGTGTAAAAAACATGATGCAATTATTGTTGAAGGTGCTGGCAGCCCTGCAGAAATAAATTTACGCGACCGCGATATTGCAAACATGGGTTTTGCTGAAGAAGTCGACTGCCCGGTTATTATAGTCGCTGACATTGACCGTGGTGGCGTATTTGCCCATCTGGTTGGTACTTTAGAATTGTTAAGCCCTAGTGAACAGGCCAGGGTAAAAGGTTTTATTATCAATCGTTTTCGTGGTGACATAAGTTTATTACAACCGGGTATTGATTGGTTAGAACAACGTACTAATAAACCCGTCCTTGGAACATTACCCTATATAAAAGATTTTCATTTAGAAGCAGAAGATGCCATAACCACACAACAAATACTCACCACGAGTAAGCTAAAAATTATCGTACCCGTGTTACCGCGTATCAGTAATCACACTGACTTTGATCCATTAAGACTACATCCCGATATTGATTTTGAATTTGTTAGCCCCAACGTTTATTCCACAATACCGAGTGCTGATTTAATTATTATACCTGGTAGTAAAAACGTCAGGCACGATTTAAATTGGTTAATCGAACATGGTTGGCAAGAGGCAATAAAAAAACATCTTCGTTATAATGGTAAGTTGATTGGGATTTGTGGAGGCTTTCAAATGTTAGGGCAAACCATTCACGACCCAATGGGCTTGGAAGGTCAGGCAGGCTCAACTAAAGGACTAAGCCTACTCGACTTTGAAACAACATTAAAAAACGATAAAACACTGACTCGCGTAGAAGGATATTTAACGATAGATAACACACCGCTCAGTGGTTATGAAATTCATATGGGCATCAGTACTGGTAAAGCATTAACTCATCCTGCGATTACATTCGAAACACACCCTCATAATCAAAAGATAGACGGGGCTATTTCCGAAGACAACTTAATCCTTGGCACTTATCTACATGGCTTGTTTGAAGATCAGGCCGCCTGTAATAGCTTGTTACAATGGGCTGGCCTATTCAAACCTGACACACCCGATTATCATCAAATTAGAGAGTCTGAAATTAACAGGCTCGCTCAAGTGATGGGACAACATCTTGATATGTCAAAAATATATCAAATTCTTTTTCAAAACACATAAGCTTTCCCACAAAATGTAGCAGCTTTTTTTAGTAAGCGTTATTATCATCTTACAGTCACATTTTATGTTTATCAGTGCCTTTATATTTCGTTTTACTGGTACTTATATTGTTTTTTGATTTTTATTGACGTTTCCTGATATCTTAACCGGCTAAATGTTTGTTAATATATAATTCCATACAACACTTCTATAGGAGTAATGCACCATGATTACCTACATTTACTGGATAGTCGTACTTGGCGTAACTTTTGGTGTATTTTATCTATTCGGGATAAAACTGAAAAACTGGAAAAATGCAACAATTTCAGCAGCTGTTATTTTTATAATTGGCTTAGCCTCTTATTATTTCCATTTTCAGCAAATTTTCGTTAAACGCTATGGTGGGGTAATGTCAATTAGTGTCCCCAACGGCCAACTCCATCTAGCAGCTACCTGGAAGGACGATAATTTATGGATTGAAAATTATGATCCTAAAACCAATACCTGCCATTTTTCTGAATATTCTCGAGGCAATTTATTACAAGGCAAAGTAACGATTAAAGACTGTAATCCATTACTCCGAAAAGAATCTAATACCGCTGACGTAAAACTTTAAGCTGCGCATGATGACGCAGAAAAAATAACAGCATCACCAAAACTGCGCCAAGCGTATCGGCTAAAATATCTTTTTGTGCATCCCAAATATCGCCCTGCGAACCCAGTACAGCGATACCTGCATTTGAGTCAGCATTAATGGCATATTGCCACTCAATTATTTCGTAGACACCGGCAACGGTAACAATAGTAAAAATAGGAAACAAAAGAATTAGCCAACGCGATTTAACCAATTGCTTAACCAGCAATATCTCAGCTATAACAAAAGCATAAAAGCCAACAGAAAAATGCGCTAAACGATCATAGTGATTTCGTTCGAAACCAAAATAGTCAGTAACAAAGTCAAACGGAACACGTTCAAAGCTATAATGACCACCTACAGTATGCAAAATAATAAATACTGACATTAAAATATAACTTGTGTTGGAGAAGGAAAATGTTCGGGAAATAAAAATTATAACAACGACAACCATAATAACGGGGATATTCTCCGCCCACCATACATCACGATCATAAGGTGCGATTGCACAAACAACAAATATTACGACATAGAGAAACAATAGTAGCTTTGCGGTTGTTTTTGAATCCATTTGCATAGTGTAAGTTATCTATTAGATAATAATTCGATGTTTAGCCTGCATAAATTCAGAATGCGTTACATAAAGCAAATCTGCAATACGTCGGACCATCAACTCTTCAAAGGGATCTAGTACATTATCGGCATAAGCGATTGCCCATAAATTTTCGATAACTTTAATTTTTTGTGGTTGTGAAAAATTTTTAGCTATCAGCGTAGTAAACTGATGGTAATCGACAGCCTGTTTAACTTCCTCATGTGCAAGATTGAACAGTTCGGTTGTTTCATCTGCTTCAAGCTCGAAGGTCTGTTGTAACTTTTGTTTTAATACTATCTCTTCAGCTTCGTGTACTTCACCATCATCCAACATCATTTCTACCATTAAGGCGGCTGTAGCCAATCTTAATTGATGTTCAACATCCTGCTCCTCATTCACACTTAACTTATCTTCGAAAAAACGTTTAATTTTTTGTAACATGTTACACCATTAAATAAATTGATTTTATTGCCAAACTTAACCCACTTATTAGTAATAATACACTAACAACCTGATTAAACCGCTGTTCGTTAATTTTAATATGTAGATGATGTCCTAAATACATAGCAAGCATCAATACAGGCAATAGTATAAAGACCAAAAGTAGCATCTTACTAGTAAATAATCCTGACACAAAATAACCTGACATCCTTGCTGCACCATCAATTAAAAAGATCATTGTAATGGTTGCCCTAAATTGTATTTTACTAACATTACGCATTTTAAGATATAAAACATAAAAAGGGCCACCGGTGCCAAATAAAGCCCCCACTAATCCCGCAAGACCACCTGCAATAATCGCCCACCAGCGACTTCCCGTTACAATATCACGAGGTATTAGTGAATAAATGGAATAACAAAAAATGAATACACCTAAAATAAACGTGAGAATAGTTACATTGACATTAACTAACAACCACAGCGCAATAGTGATACCCGCTAACGAGAATGGAATGAGTGGCAACAAGTCACGCCATACTACATCTTTTCTGAATGAGACACTTTGCACCACCGTGCCACTGTAACTTAACAACGCTAAAACAGGCACAATAAATGGAAGCGGTAAAACAAAAGCCAGTAATGGAATGGCAACCAGCCCACTACCAAAACCCGATAGACCTTTAACCATATAAGCAATAAAAATAATAACAATAGAAAAAACAAGCTCGCCAATTGTTATTGGAAGAAATTCAGATAGCATTTAATATGTCGACGATTGAGTTAATTTATTTTGTGGTTGAAAGTAATTGATCGAGTACTTGCTGATATTCACGAATGCGTTGCACATACCGAACGGCTTCTGAGCCACGTGCATACCCGTATTTAAGATTTTTATAGTATTTCTTATTCGATAACAATGGTAGTACAGTTTTTAAATTGACCCACTGATTTGCATTTAAATCTTGCTGTGCCGCTAAAGCCATTGCATCTTTAATATGCCCCAATCCTACATTATAGGCGGCCAGCGCATACCATATCCTATCTTCATCGATAACTTCCTTAGGAATACGTCGAATCATTTTACGTAAATACTTGGCTCCACCTTTGATACTTTGTGCCGCATCTATTCGACTTGTAACACCTAAAGATTCTGCCGTATTCAATGTAAGCATCATCATTCCTCTTACCCCTGTTGGACTTTTTGCATACGGGTTCCAATGTGACTCTTGATAAGACTGAGCGGCTAATAAAGACCAGGGGACTTTATGTTTTTTCGCAGATTGCTCAAAATATTTTCGATACTTAGGTAAACGTGACTTAACCCGCCGGGTAAAACTCCGGTTATCGACAAAATCATAAAGTTGTATATGTCCATAATAGCGTTCTTCTATCGATGCAAACTCGCCATTGCTTTTTATATGCTCTAACCAATCATCAATATCATCAACAAGTCCTTTCCATTTAGGTGCAACAACCCAGGCGAGTGCTTCTTTATTACTAACAGAAAAGGCTGTTACCAATTCAGGATAGTATCGTCGACTTATTTTTATGATATTTGAATCAGCAAGAGTGCAATCAATTTCTTTTTTCCATACACGCTCGAGTAACTCTTCTGTACTACTGTCTGAAACAACATCCCAGGTTAAGTCTACATTTTTCAATTTAAGCTGTTGTAACGTTTCAATATATGAACTGCCGGATACGACGGTTATTTTTCGTGTAGCGAGATCTTCAACTGTTTTAGGTATTGCCTTATTTCCACGACGACACACAACCAGTTGTTCTATCTGTTGATATTCAGGGCCGAACAAATACCCATTATCTTCTCTTAACTCAGTTTTAGTGATCCCCGCTGCGGCGATATGTGCTTCACCGGTTTGTATCGCAGATAGCATCTCAGCGATAGTGTCGATTATTTTAAAGCGAACCTTCAGTCCATAAAACTCGGCAAAAGATTGCACAAGATCATGTTCAAAACCGGACTCTCCATCCCGATCCTGATACCAGGCGGTAGGCGCATTACGGGTTAAAACGACCAACTCGCCCTGCTTCTTTAAATCACTGGCGTTTTTACCACCACACGCTATCAATTGCAGTACAGCTAATAATAATACCAGATACCTTACGTAACCCGCTTTATACACAACCCTAAGACCCTTCTTGTTATTTACTACTCTTAAACAGTGATGCGATATAGATTTAATAATTCACACTGTCGTCAGCATAGCTATGCTTCAGTATAAGCACAAATCTTAACTGAATAATGTTTTAAGAATCTAAAGCTGTCTATATAGCTACTAAACAGTCAGCCTTTTATTATCATTTACACACAAAATATATCACATAAAAACAATTAGTTATGTAAATCATGTGACTTTCTGGCGAAAAAATGAATATCAAACTTTTATACTGTTCTGCTTAAGAAATAAATAAAACGCCTATTTAACTATGTATTCTTATCATTAGGGTTGTTTTATACTTTAGATAAGCAATGATTATATGTGCCAACCTAATTCAGTTGCTTTATTCTGGGCTTGTGCCGGTACATCGCTCGCAACAAAATGCTGATGAAGTATTTGTACCCCAAGCATATGGTTGATCACCGCATCCAGTTGTACTTGTGTAGAAACTGGAGTGTTGTCCGCCTCATGTAATTTAAACAACGCTTTAACACCGCTCTTATCCAACAGTCCGGCTTTATCAATCGCATCATCAGATAAATATTCATCGGCTAATGCTTTCATTGCAGACCATTTTTCAGGATCGGTATGTGCAGGTGGCGCCATAAAGGCAAATTTTTCACGTTCATATAATGTTTTAGGCAGCACCCCTTTCATGGCTTCACGCAAAACATACTTTTCGGTTTTACCTTTAATGCGCATTGAAGGTGGAATCGTGGTCGCAAACTCGGCAAGATGATGATCTAAAAAAGGAGGACGCGCTTCCATAGAGTTCGCCATATCAACCCGGTCACCTCCCCAGGTTAGAATTTGTCCTTCAAGCATGGTTTTAATCCATACATATTGCGCCTTATCGAGAGGATGACGACCTTCTAACATTGCACCATCCATTGCATCAGCGATTGCTTTCCCTGGTTGATAATGACTAAGTTGTGCACGTATATCGGGATGCAATAGATCAGGGACATGTTTCGCAGCGGCTAACCAGGGTTGTAAACATGAAGGGGTAAAACCAATCAGATCATTTAATGCCACATCACTAATTTCATCTTCTGCAAGCATTGCACCTTTAAACAATTTATTTGCTTCAGCGAGGATACTTTCCCACTCGGCACGTTCTGCTGGCGATAAGGTATCCATACCATGAAGAAACATATCCCGGCGAAAGGCAGGATAGCCAGCGAACAATTCATCCGACCCTTCACCGGTTACAACTACTTTATACCCGGCATTATTAACATGGCGACTCATTAATAACTTTGCTACACCCAGCGTGTTATAAATAGTTCTCTCCGTATGCCAGAGTGTCTCAACAAAATTATCGTAAAGGTGCCCTGCGTTTAGTCGCATAACATCCTGGTCCGCACCGACAGATTCAGCCATTTCACGCGCAATGGGTGTTTCATCATAATCACTATCATCAAAACCAATCGTAAATGCCTTAACCGATGACTGTTGACTTGCGGCGGACATACCTAAAATAGAACAGGAATCGATACCGCCAGACAAATAACAGGCGACAGGAACATCGGCCTCAAGACGTAGCTGAACTGCTTCAAGTAACTTTTCTTTTACACCATTAATATAATAACTTTCATCCTTTGAATCATTCGCCTGACGCTCTTCAAGTAATGGAAAATCCATATCCCAGTAACATTGCTCGCGAATTGTAAACTTACCGTGCTTTCTTTCAATGATCACTGCATGGCCGGGTTTTACCTGATGAATATTTTCAAACGCCGTCGTGCCGGGAACAATTGTTTGCATTAACTGGTGATAGACTCCTTGCGGATTAAATTTTCTGGGCACATCAGGATCGGCAAAAATAACTTTTAGTTCTGAACCAAAAACAATCTTGTTATTCGTTTCTGTCCAGTATAATGGTTTAACGCCAAAACGATCTCTCACCAGCATGAGTCGATCACGTTTTTTATCATAGAGAGCAAATGCAAATTCACCACGCAAATCTTCTAACATGTCATCCAGACCCTTACGTGGGTAAAGATGCAAAATAAGTTCGGAATCACTCTTGGATGCGAACCGGGCACCATCAAGGGTTAATTTTGCACGCAGTCTCTTGTAATCATAAAACTCACCGTTTTGTGCAAGTAACAGGTTATTGTCGGCCGAAATGAAAGGTTGTCGGGCGCGATTTTCATCCAGATCAATAATCGAAAGTCGCGCATGGCTAAAACCCACACCTTGACCTTCAAGAGTTTCATAACCGAAACCATCCGGGCCGCGATGATATTGAATGGCCGCCATGTTAACTAGTAACTGGGGATCGATTAAGCGACTGGCGTCACTTTGAAAAATACCGGCTATACCACACATAAAAACTTATAATCCTCAAAATCTTTAAATTACAAATATCAGAAACGTACTATGCTGGACATCAGAGCCATCCGCGCAAATACAGCTCCGCGCGCCTGGGCGAAGTACCAGTTGTGTTTGGTATTATCCAGATCAGTGGAGAGTTCCTCACCCCGCGCAAGTGGATGAAGAATAATTGCACCTTTTTTTAAGGGGGATGATTTACTTAATTTATATTCAACACCATATTCTTCATAAGTGTTACCGACCCAGGCAATGGCATTAATATAAACAACATCAAAACCTGGTAATTCAGTGTTAAGATCGCTACAGACACGAATCTTCAAACCTTCCGCTTCCAGTTCTTCCAGTTGCCCGTCACTAAACGATTCAATTGAATTGCAAACAATCACAACTTCATTAATAGCCTGATTAATACGCGAAAGAAAAATTAATAAACTACGAACAGTACGCATGCGACCTGGATTACCAACAATACCAATGGTAATTTTATTGTCTGCAGTGACTTCATCCATCATAAGTTCCGGGCGCCATTTAAAAATAGCGTACATATCGGCTAATGCCTGCGTAGGATGTTCATCGGTACCATTGCCGGCATTAATAATAGGAATGCGTAACACCTCAAGCATTTCATAAATGGCCTTTTCATTGGCGTCTCGTAACACCACAACATCACCATAATGATTCATCATCTCACCAACATCTTTCAGTGACTCGCCTTTAGCAAGACCGGTTGTCGAAGGATCAGTGATTGAAATAATATCGCCACCCAGACGTTGCCAGACACTTTCAAACGAAAGCCGCGTTCGTGTACTCGGCTCATAAAAAGCACTAATAAGAATTTTTCCTGTCAGCGGAAACTGGCCAAAGCTTTGTTGGGTTTCAAATTTAGCGGCCAGCCGACAAAGTTGAATGACCTGTTCACGACTAAACTGGCGTGCAGAAATAACGGAGTGATTTGCCAGTTCTGCAGTGTAAACCGGTTTCTCTTCAACCTGATTGAACAATGCCAGCGGTCGTTCAATGCCTTCCGTCCAGTTTTCAGCCTCAATCGGCTCCATTAATTTTGGATGTACTTTTTTTACCATAGCTGACCTTTTACCCAGTCCTTAATCCATAAAATTATTAAAATTACTGGAGAGACCATTGTCACGATTAATGCAACCGTAACCATCACACTCAGAAAGCCGGATGAAATAATCATGATACCTCCTCCCCTGTTTGTTCGTTCAATAATGTCCAGTCAAATTGATCGGGTTGAAGCCACATACTAACTAAAACAATGAGCATGGAAACAACAGCTGAGACTAACGCGGCAACATAAAAACCAATCGCGAAGTACGCCCATAACCCAACGAGGGTTCCACTTAACATTGCAAGCGTGGCGCCCGTTGCAGAAGCTTTTTTTAAATAAAGCCCGGCTACAATCGGCCAGATAGTACTGGCAACAAATGCCCCGGTAAAATAAAGTAATGAAGCAAGTGTGGTTAAACGCGGCAAGCACAATAACCAGGTAACGATACCAAGCAATAAAACTATCCAGCGCGCAGCTTTGCGTAATTCGTCTTTACCGGCATGTGGGCGAAAGTGACCACGATAGATATCCTGTAAAACCAAATCACTCGTTGCGGCTAATAGAGAATCAAGACTCGATGCCAGTGCCGAGAACACAACAATAAAAACAAGCACTGCTCCACCAAAGCCCAATAGCTTTGCCGCAACCATCGGGCCGACCATATCGGCAGCAGGAATGTTTAAGCCTAATGCAGGCGTTGCCAATGCAATAAAACCAGCGACGATCGGGATTGGCATCCAGAAAATACCTGCGCTAAGGTACGCTTTAAAACCCACACCCTTACGAAAAGCAAACGCACGACTCCACCAGACATTGGAATGAAAAATTTCCCCCACACCAAACAACAAATTATTAAACAGAAACATAATGGCAGCTGGCATCAGCAAGTTTAGTAGCTCGGGGCGTTCTTCCAGTACGGCTTGATGCATCGGTTCAAAACCTACTTTATCAATCGTTAACCATGCAAGGATAACAATGCCCACCAGAATAATAATGGTTTGTATAAAATCAGTACCAATTACCGCACGCAACCCCCCTAGCAATGTATAGGCAACACAAATTGCAAGTATCACACTCATACCCAGTTGATAATCAATTCCAGTCAAGGCATGAATGAGTACACCACCTGCCATCCCCAAACTGATCAACCAACCGATACCGTAAAAGAGTGAAATAACAAGAAACACGCGCCAGGCAAAAGTGCCATAGCGTAGCCGAATAAAATCACCGCTAGTATATCCTGCTGGCATTAATTGACGTATACGTTCGGCTAAAGGCGCAAATAAAATCAAGCCAACGGAACCGAGCGAGTAACCTAACATTCCCCATACACCAAGTTGTAAAGCAAGTTGCGGAGCAGCCATGGTGGTATTACTGGTGACCCAGGTTGCCATTGCCGTTGCAATACCAAGAGACAGACCAACATTTCTGCCGGCAAGCATAAAATCATCCAAGCCTTTTTCTTTACGTCCCCAGAACCAACCCAGGTAGACCCAGATAACACTGAAAACAGCGAGTATTAACCAGCCCGTATTGGCATCCAGCACCGCTGAGTTAACCTGATTCAACTTGTCACAACCTCTTGGATCTCTTTGACCGCTTCATCAGTCGTCATGGCACGCGCATAACGATCACGTATTGTTTCAAGTGTTGCGTTGTGCAGTTCAGGTGTTACCGTTGCACAGCCATCGTTAATCAAGGTGGTATAAAAACCGCGATCACATGCGTCACGTACCGTTGTTGAAACACATTCGTTTGTATAAACACCGCAAACAAACAAGCCGGTTATCCCCATGTTTCGCAAAATGTATTCAACATTAGAGGCATTGAAGACACCACTGGCGGTTTTATTAATAATAATTTCATCGCCCCTGGGGGCAACTTGTTCAAGAAACTCGGATTCTTTGGAACCGGGCGCAGCGTGCAGGTGTAATCGCTTGTGTCCGGGACTTCTTTCACGTCCATCTTTTGTCATTGACATAATGCGTGTATGAATAACTTCCAGGCCGCGATCACGAAAACTATCCTGTAACTTTCTCACGTTAGGTAACACCACGTGCTCAAGTCGTTTGAAATAATATTCCTGCGCTTCTTTCGGGACACCTGATTTCTCCGCATCCGCAAAAACGCCATAGCCCGGTGCGGCATCAAGGTACTGCAAATCAATAACTAATAGCGCCGTCTTATGTTTTTCAATTGACTCGACCAGACCGGGCGCTTCAGTAATGGATTCACGATACGCTCCTTCAAGTGGGTCAATGTGTAGATATTCTTTATTCACATCATCAAGATCAGTTTCTTTAAAATCAGTCATAACTGACCTCCAGCAATTTTAAACAGAGTATTGAGTGCGACATTTGCACCTTTTACGATGTCGTCCATATCTGTCCATTCAGCAATGGAGTGACTACGGCCATCTTTACTGGGCACAAAAATCATTCCGGCACGCGCGATTCTCGCCATGATCTGAGTATCATGTGCAGCACCACTGGCCATTTTTAAAAAAGGTAGACTTAATGATTTGCAGACGTTTTCAATCGTATCAACAATACCGGTATCACTTTTTACCGGTGATATTTCGCTGAGTACACGAAACTCAAACATTAGATCGTGTTTTCGGGCAATGGCAGATAAGGATTTTCTAAAGGCAGAAGCAAGGTCATCGAGTACATCCTGATTTGTATCCCGTGCTTCAAGTGAAAACTCAACTTTACCGGGAATAACATTGGCTGCACCAGGACTGATCTCAACCCGGCCAATAGTGGCCACACTTCGTGGGCTACCGTTTTCATCAAGAATGCGTTTAACCTGACTCGCAAATTCACTTAAACCCATAAACGCATCCTTACGCATATCCATCGGTGTGGTGCCGGCATGATTGGCCGTGCCGATGATACTTACATCCCATTTAAACAAACCTGTAATGGCATCCACATTACCAATGCTGATACCCATCCCATCTAAAATCGGTCCCTGTTCAATATGCAATTCTAAAAAAGCATGAATCGAATCCGGATGACGTTTTGCATGCAAGGCATCCATTGCATCAAAACCCGCGTCCTGCATTGCATCAATAAGCTTAATTCCATTTAAATCAGTAGCATTAACAATTTTTTCAGGGGTTAACATTCCTGCTATCGCTTGCGAGCCTAACATCCCCCCAAACCGACCTTCTTCATCACTAAAGGCAATCGCCTCAAGCGGATAATTAACCTTGATATTTTTTTCTTTAATACAGCGCAAACATTCCAGTGCAACAACAACCCCAAGTGCACCGTCTAAATGACCTGCCGCAGGAACGGTATCCAGATGCGAGCCCATCATAACGGATGGCCTTTTATCATCCCATTGATAACGTGCATGGATATTTGCCGCACCATCCTGATATAAAGTTAAACCCGCCTCCTGTGCTTTTTGCTTGAACCAGTTACGTCCTTCTATATCGGCTTCAGTAAAAGCCATTCGATAAATGCCATAATCCTTACTTCGCCCTATTTCAGCTAACGCTTCAATATCAGCCTGTAAACGTTCGCGGTTAATTTCAAGAATATCCATACATTCAGCTTTTTTGCCGACTCCCCATAATTATTAAGATTAATGTTGCTACAAAAACAATGGCGCCCGCGATGAGAAACAAAAAGGCCTTAAAAAGAGAATGATGGGAAACGGTAACTTTAATAAGGTTGCTGGTTTGACGATGATTTTCTTCAGTGGATATTAAACGATAATAATAATTGCCATTGGATTTACCACTCATCACACGTGCAAGATCATTACCTTCATAGATAGTTTTATATGTTGTAAATTCAGGAGAACTTGATTCTTGCAGCTGTAGGGGATTTAACTCATCAGTCCAGGTTAATTGAAAGTAACCAGCCGTTGCTAAAGGAACATCACTATTAAGTTGAATTGCATAGACACGGTGAGTACTTAAAATAAGTAGCAGACAAATAGTAGCAACTGAGACGAGCGGGATATTTCGAACAGGCAGGAGTAAGTATCTGCACCCAAACCGAGGGAGGAACAGAGGCCAGTCCCAACGGACAATCCGGCTTGTTGCTTTTGATACCATCTAAATCCAAAAGTACTGGTAACCGGCTGTTATAAAAGTAATTAACTGTTAACGAAGATTATACAAATCAGCAGGTACTTATCAATTGCCATTTAGTATGCCATAACAAAAAATAAAATTCACATTAGGAGGCGAAAAGTAGTTCACAAGAATAATTAATAATACGGGATATATAAATCGATAATCACGGATGGCGTCACAAAGCAATACTACAGCCGAATAGCGTAGCTTTTAACTTATTACTTTGGAAAATAAAATGGGGTGGCTAAGGGGACTCGAACCCCCGACGACCGGAATCACAATCCGGGGCTCTACCAACTGAGCTATAGCCACCATTGACGGGTACAAAAGGCGCCTGCTACTGAAGCAGGCTATAAAACATGTTTGGCGCGCCCGAGAGGATTCGAACCTCTGACCCACGGCTTAGCTTACCAACTACAGTTTTCACTGCTGTTTTGCCAGTTAAAACTGGCACTAACATTTGTGGTCTGGACCATCTCTTCACCGTTTCAGGTGCTGCACGTATGGCCTCTACGGAACCCCACGATAATCAGCAACAAACTTAATATGTTTGCTTTGATTATTCTTAGGCATTTCTACCCTCAATGTGACTGACTTATCAAACGCGCTTGGATCAAGAAAATAACATTCATCAGTATCCGGGCAGTAAATGCAATAAAGGTCAATTTGATCTTTATCAACAGCTTGCATGTGCGTGCCGTTTTTATCTGCCCAACAGGAGCGAAAATGTAAGGTCATCGCACCTGTCTTATCCAAAGACTTATATTTAACTTGTACACGCTTAAAAGCATTATCTTTATAAGCGACCAAATCAAACGGAGCATGCTCCGTAACAGGTTGAAGGATTAAATATCCTTGCTCATAAAGACTCACTTGAGCCTTCAAAACGCCTAGATCACCTTTTTGTTTAGTATGGTGTTTTATCACCTGTATTATTCCTTTAATACATAACTACATTGGTAACCATAGGTTTCCTCGGGATTGCCATCAGCCCCGTTAAAATACAACAGGCTGTTAAGGGTTCCCCGATATAGTGCAGTCCACTTTACAGGTTTTTGTTTCCCTGCAAAGGCTCCTTATTCGTAACTATTAATTACGACCTTAAAGGCCGTTGCTCTATCCAACTGAGCTACGGGCGCCAACTGCTTAATCCTATCACGCTTACTCGCACCAACTGGTAAGAATAATCATTAAAATATCTGGTTTTATAGGATTACTAAAAAAAAGTGGTCGGGGTAGAGAGATTCGAACTCCCGACATCCTGCTCCCAAAGCAGGCGCGCTACCAGACTGCGCTATACCCCGAACAAGGGCGCGATAATACGCAAACATCGGTTTAAGGTCAAGGCCGGCCTGGACTCTAATCATGCTTTGCAGAGAAAATTCGACGCTTGGAGAAAGGACTACTTCATGAGATTATAGCCCTTTCATACTTTAGGCATTTAAATCAAATGACGGCTCAATTAATCGACGGTAAAGCCATTGCGGCCCAGTTACGCACAGATGTCCGTAAAGGGGTAGAAGAACGCTTAAAACAAGGTAAATTAAGACCGGGATTAGCGGTTGTTTTAGTCGGAAGCGACCCGGCCTCTGAAGTGTATGTCCGCAATAAACACAAAGGCTGTGAAGATGCCGGGATTACCTCCATTGCCCATAACCTGGATGCGAGCACCTCTCAGGAAGAACTTCTCAAACTTATTGACCAGCTAAACTCCGACGCCGAAGTGCACGGTATTCTGGTGCAAATGCCATTACCAGCACATATTGACCCAGAAACCGTTATTGAACGGATTTCGCCACTAAAAGATGTGGATGGCTTCCACCCTTATAATATTGGCCGATTAGCGATTCGCATGCCGGTATTACGTTCATGCACCCCTTATGGTGTGATGACCTTGCTCGCTTCAACCGGCCAACCGATACGAGGGCAACATGCCGTTGTCGTTGGCGCATCAAACCATGTTGGGCGACCCATGCTGCTAGAACTTACTCTTGCGGGTTGTACCACGACTATTTGCCATCGTTTCACTAAAAATCTGGCCGAAATGGTGAACCAGGCTGATATTCTAATCGTTGCTGTTGGCAAACCTGGCATTGTTGATGGCAACTGGATTAAAAAAGGCGCGGTAGTCATCGATGTGGGTATCAATCGCACCGAAGCTGGACAGTTAGTAGGTGACATCGACTTTGAATCAGCCAAACAAAATGCCAGCTGGCTCACACCTGTTCCAGGTGGTGTAGGTCCAATGACGGTTGCAACATTAATGCTCAACACCTTACTCGCTGCAAATAATAATGAGGCTTCACCTCTAGCCATTCAAACTTGACTGTCGTTATAGTTTTGAAGAATCAAATCCGTATTTAATGAAAGTACGTGACTCGTGGAATTCGGGGATTAACGACGTATTTTGTGGTTTGCCTCCATTTGAGGAAAATGCAACAAACCAACCGTTGGCTGAAATGGCTGCTGCTCAGGCACAACAAATGATGCCTATACCGAAACAGTTTACATAAGCATTAAATATTTACTCAATAAAATACTCTTCGTTATCCAGCGCAACTTTAAAAGAAATCCAAACGACAACGACCACTATTAAGCGTAATAGTGGTCGTTAAAGTTCTGCTTTTATTGTGGTTGAATATGCTTCCCTAGTTTGTCCGGTAAGTTACCAAGACAAAGTGCATAGACTTTTTCGTCGATGGGATTGCCATTCATTGCTGCCGAATATAAATCATCTTCGTCCAACAAAAACTCAAATGATTTTCCTTTATGTTCGCCCTGACAACGCTCAACTATTCGATCGCCTGATGCATCAAAAGTTCGAAAGCCATGAAGCTTTTCACTGTACTGATGAAAACTTATCAGTGTTTGAACAGGTGCATTATTATATCCAGGTAAATATGCGGCCATGTAATCTCGAGTCACGCGACCTTGATCATCATGAATATAGACCTCAATGGTGTGTAGAACATCTGGACTTTCTTTTTCCCACTGAACCTGACTAATAAGCTTACCCGTTTTCCTGGAAAAGTATTGCTCTTGAATATAAAAATCTTCATTACCTGCATAGCCACCAATAGACTTTTTAATCTTATGCGGGTGTTTTTTAATAAGCTCCTGGTGTAATTTTAATGTGTTATTGGCAAATCCATTCCAGTTACGAATGTGCTGATTGTCTTCTTTCATGCTTGCATCCGCTGCAATACTGTTAAACGGAAGGCTCATTCCTCCAACTAGAAACCCATAGACATAAACAAATTTCAAATACCGCATACTATCCCCTTATTTTTCTGCGTTACAAGAAGACTCTAAAAATAACCACAAGTTCAATATCCAGGCTATTGGCTATTCCCGACGCCAACCTGTTTGACCTGCTGCATCTTCCAGAATAATACCTTTAGCCTTCAACTCATCCCGAATTCGGTCGCTTTCAGCCCAGTCTTTATTGGTACGGGCCGCATTACGTTGTTGAATCAGGTCATCAATTTGACTGTCACTCAGACCTGACTGAACACTTTGCCCGGCTTTCAAAAATTCTTCCGGAGTTTGTTGTAATAAGCCTAACTGCTCAGCTAAAAATTTCAAGTTTGCTGCCGCTTCAGTTGCTTTTTTGGGATCTGACTGACGATAACGGTTCACCTCTTTTGCCAGTTCAAACAAGCAGGATAAAGCTTCCGGGGTATTAAAGTCATCGTCCATTGCTTTGTAAAACTGTTCAACCGTAATATTATCCGTTTTTGCAGCTGTAACCTGCTCCATCCCTTTTAATGCGGTATATAAGGTTGTGAGTGCGGCCTTGGCATTGTTTAAATTTGTTTCAGAATAATTCAGCGGGCTACGATACTGACTGGTTAGAATAAAATAACGAATCACCTCCGGTGCATACTGCTTTATAACTTCACGGATAGTAAAAAAATTGCCTAATGATTTAGACATTTTCTCTTCATCAATGCGTACAAAGCCATTGTGTAACCACACATTCACAAACTTCTCACCGGTAGCACCTTCACTTTGTGCAATCTCGTTTTCATGGTGAGGAAATTGTAAATCCATGCCTCCACCATGAATATCAAAGTGATTCCCAAGGCAATGGGTCGACATGGCCGAGCATTCAATGTGCCAACCTGGCCGACCATTACCCCAGGGGGACGGCCAGCTAGGTTCTTCAGATTTAGCGGATTTCCATAAAACAAAATCAAGTGGATCATTTTTAGCCCTATCCACTTCGACGCGTTCGCCGGCACGTAGGTCTTCTAACTTTTTGCCGGATAGTTGACCATAACCTTTGAATTGATTAATGGCATAGTAAACGTCACCATTATCGGCAGCATAGGCTTTACCCTTTTTAATTAGGGTTTCAATCATTTCTATAATTTGTTGCATATACGCCGTTGCGCAAGGTTCCTGATTAGGCGGCAATACGCCAAGCGCGGCAGAATCTTCATGCATCGCATCTATAAAACGAGTGGTTAATTGACTGAACTCTTCGTTATTTTCGTTGGCGCGCTGAATAATTTTATCGTCAATATCGGTTATATTTCGTACATAAGTAACGTTTTGAGTTCCATAGATTTGGCATAGATAGCGATATATCACATCAAAAACGACTAACACGCGCGCATGCCCAATATGACAATAGTCATATACCGTCATACCACAAACGTATAAACGGACATTTTTAGGGTCAATGGGTTTAAAGGTTTCTTTTTGTTTTTTTAGACTGTTATAAACGACCAACATTGTAGCGATTATCTCTTTATTTATGAGCTGACTGGGCCTTAGTTTACCTGTGGGAGCTACAATAATGTAGTCATTCTTAATAATTAGTCATTTTTCACACAAAACGAATCATCCGATCAAATCAGGCCAAATAAAGCAGCTTCATACCTTTTATCTGTGTCTAAACCTTAGTAGAATCGCCGCCTCAGAACTTAATACGGCTAACCTTAAATATATTGAACTGGTTTAGTGGAATTGTGTCCATTAAAGCCAAATAACGCTAAATTTCAAAAAATGGAATATACAATGAAAAATTTCTTAGCAACAATTTTACTCCTAACCGGATTCGCTGGAATGGGATTTACAAACACAGCATATGCAGCTAACCCTCAAGTCATAATGACGACTAATTTAGGCGCCATTACTATTGAACTTTATGCCGACAAAGCACCAAAATCCGTAGGCAACTTTCTAAACTATGTTCAACAAGGTTTCTATAACGGGACTATCTTTCACCGTGTCATCAGTAACTTTATGATTCAAGGTGGTGGTTTCACAGCAGACTTTCAGAAAAAACCAACCAATGCAGCCATCATGAATGAAGCGACTAACGGTTTAAAAAATATGAAAGGCAGCCTCGCAATGGCAAGAACCAGTGACCCTCATTCGGCCACTGCGCAATTTTTTATAAATGTAAAAGATAATGACTTTCTGGATCATACCTCGCCAACACCACGAGGATGGGGTTATGCCGTTTTTGGAAGAGTTATTAAAGGCATGGATATCGTCGAAAAAATTCGCAACGTTGAAACCGGCAGAAAAGGTCCTTTCGGACAAGACGTTCCTCAAACAGACGTTGTGATTGAGAAAGTAGAAATTGTTGGTCTCACTCCTACTCCCCCCACTTCTGTTTCACCAAAACTAAACTAAATATAAAAAACTATTTCAAGGATATTATCATGATCGTTATGAATACCAGCTTCGGTGATATTAAAATCGAACTCGACAAAGAAAAGGCACCTGAAACAACCGCCAACTTTGAACAATACGTTAAAGATGGATTTTATGATGGTACTATTTTTCATCGCGTCATTGATAACTTCATGGTTCAAGGCGGTGGCATGGAACCTGGAATGAAAGAAAAAACAACCCGTGCTCCCATTAAAAATGAAGCAGACAATGGTTTAACCAATGAACTTGGAACGCTAGCTATGGCACGCACCATGGATCCTAATTCTGCAACTGCACAATTTTTTATTAATGTAGCAGACAACAAATTTCTTGATCATCGTTCACCTACACCAGATGGTTGGGGCTACTGTGTATTTGCTAAAGTAGTAGAAGGTATGAATGTTGTAGAAAAAATTAAAAACGTAACAACAACCAATAATGGTATGCATCAAGATGTTCCCGCAGATGATGTTATTATTAATTCCGTAGTCATTGAAGACTAAATCAGATTCGCAATGACCACACTGTTTATTGCTGATTTACATTTAAGCGAGCAACGACCTGCAATAACAGAACAGTTTATTAACTTTCTGAACAAAGAAGCACGTCAAGCCCGTGCTTTATACATTTTGGGCGACTTATTTGAAGCATGGCTGGGCGATGATTGTATACTCCCTGGCTATGAGGAAATAATTCAAAGTTTAAAAGATCTAACCGATAAGCAAGTCCCCGTCTATTTTATTCACGGTAACCGAGACTTCCTGATTAGCAATCGCTTTAGCGAATTAACCGGCTGCCAACTCCTGGATGAATTAACGGTTATTACAATCGACAATCAACAATACCTCATTATGCATGGCGATACCTTATGTACAGATGACGTCAAGTATCAACAATTTCGCAGCATGGTACGCAACCCCGAGTGGCAGCAACAATTACTCAGTAAAACACCGGCAGAAAGAATTGCACTGGCAAAACAGTATCGGGAAATAAGCCAAACTGAAACAGCACAAAAAGCCAGTGACATTATGGATGTAAATCAGGCTGAAGTTGAAAAAGTAATGCGTGCGTCAAAGGTTACAACGCTTATTCATGGCCATACTCACCGGCCAAATATTCATAAATTTGAATTAGATGGCCAGCAAGCACAAAGAATTGTATTGGGTGATTGGTATGAACAAGGTAGTGTTTTGCGCTTAAAAGACCATCAATTTGAACTAGAAACGCTTTCCTGATATTAAATCTATTTCAAAGGCTGCCATTGCGAGCCAATTATATACAAGCGCGCGACAATCTTGTTCTATCGTATCCGCATTATTAAGATTGCCGCGCTATCGCTCGCAATGACACGTTTTTTAAATGCATTTCCTGACTGGCTATAAATCTACTTCTCAAACTTAACCTTCCCCTCACGCAACTCTTGTACAGAATAACGTTTATATTTTTCGGGTAATTCAAATAGCTTATTATCAAGTTTAAAATGTTCATCAAAATCAACCAGGGTTCTGGCATATTCGCGACGCCCCATTGTTTGCACTGGGAAACCAAACATTAACTGTCGTGTGGGCGCAAAGGTATCTTGCGCTAAATCACACGCGTTCAACATGTCGGCAGGGATAGTGGATAACGTCGCTTTACTATCGGAAGCGATAAGAAGTGAAAATTCATTTAACGCTTTTACTGCTGCGGGTAATAAACCCTTCACCGCAATAACGTCATTGCAAACCTCGTCATTCACTAATAATTGATAATGGCGAGGTGTTTCACCGCCAATCTTGGGCGCATCTTTCATGTCCCCGAGATCTCTCTCGGAAAAATTTAATTTAATCGGTGACTCGATTTTGCTGTCTTTTTGATGAACCGTCATAACGGATTCTTCGTCTGAAATAACACTATGTATCAATGCATTTTTACGATCAAATAAAATAAAATCTTGCGAATCTTTACCGTCGTCAAAGCGTACAAATTCCGGCGTTACAATTACTCGAGTTGGATAAGGTGCTACAAACTGCTCTTGTTCCATAAAATTAATTTCATAAGCGTAGTTAGTCGGCTCTTTTTTACTACAAGCAACTAAAGACATAAAACTTAAACTGACTAATAAAATTTTTATACTTCTCATTATTATGCTAATTCCTAAATTAAAATGGCCGAATATGTTGATATGGTCTAAATTAAAAACGAGATGCTTAAATATTGTTTTCGAAAAAATCGAGTTCTTTCTGAGTAAATCCTGCTTTTAATCTGGCCGCATGGTTTATTGGTTTTTTTATACTGCTTTTTAAATACTGCTGCATTAATTCTCTAAAGACTTTATCGTGGTCAACACCGCGCTGTTCACAACAATAGCGATACCAGTGCGATCCTATTTCAACATGACCAATCTCTTCCTCTTGAATAATGGTTAAAATTTCATTGGCACGTATATCATTGACACTTGCAAATTTCTTCATAATACCTGGTGTCACATCAAGGCCACGTGCTTCGAGCACCCGTGGAACCAACGCCATTCTTATTAGAACATCATGGTCTGTTTCAACCGCCATTTCCCACAAGCCATTATGCGCAGGAAAATCACCGTAGGCAAAACCTAATTCCAACAAATAATCCCTTAATAAACTAAAGTGTTCCGCTTCTTCTTTAGCTACTTTCATCCAGTCTAAGTAATATTGCGCTGGCATATCGCGGAAACGATACATCGCATCCCATGCTAGATTAATTGCGTTGAATTCAATATGACATATCGCATGTAATAACGTTGCCCGGCCTTCAAGTGAGTTTAGTGCACGTCGAGGTAATTCACGTGGTTGAACCAGCTTGGGATTATCCGGGCGACCCGGAACCTCAAGTTTATGAGTAGCTGAACTGGAATCAGAATTTTCGAGAAGGCTGGGGTTTTGGCTAAACGTGTTAACTGCCGCAAATGTCAGGGTTACTTTCTGTTGTGGATCTGCAATATTCAGTATTTCCCAGGCAGTATCAAATAAATCATTTTTCATTACTGAATCTTAACAAATAGTGAGCAAAAGACCTATTCTTTAAGATCTTAGCAAAACATGAAGATTAGAAATTACGAGCCTATTACCACTTATACGCAATTACCACATCCATTACATTCGTACCGGTTGGACCTGTATTAATAACATCACCACTGACATGCAGGAATTCAGCTGAATTAAAACTATTAATATACTCCTCAACATCGAATCCCTCACCTTCAGCGCGTAATACGGTATCGCCATCGACTAGTGCACCGGCATCCTCAGTCGCGCCGTCGGTTCCATCTGTTCCGATACATAACACCACAATATTTTTCATAGTTTTAATTTTGTTTGCGATAAGAAGCGCTAAATGCTGGTTGCGTCCTCCTTGACCTATAGTCCCAGAACAGTGTGATAGTTCCACGGTTGGCTCACCACCCCAAATATAATAACCACTCTCACCTTCCAGGACTTTAGTCACGATTTTTCCTGCTTCACTTTCAACTTTACCTGACAAAACCGTATCAATTATAAACACCTTTTCATGTCTTTCAGGATTACAACTATCAGCAATATTTTTCAACAACTGAGCATTCGTTGCGACCAGTGCTGTATAAATATTATTTCCAGGTATTTCAGAGTTAAAGTTCTCACATTTTTCTAATATTAACTCAAGCCATTCAGGTAATGGAGCCTCAATCTTCGCGCCTATAACTGGCACAAATAAACCTGAGCCGATATAGGCTGGATCATTACTTAAAACATCCGAAAGCAATAAATTAGACACTTTCAAATGTGTTGTAAAAGAGGCCAGCTTGCCACCTTTAATCATCGACAGCTTTTGCCGAATCCGATTCATCACTTCAATTGCTAGACCCGACGCCATTAGCCAATCATTGACCTGAATTAATTCACCTAAATTTACACAAGGCTTCAGTTGTTCCACCAAAGCCGAAGTGCCACCCGATATTAAAACAATCAAATGTGTATCCGTAGCTAAACCAGAAACAAAATCAATTACTTTTTTACCCGCGATCAGACTTTGCTCTGAAGGAATGGGGTGACTCGATTCAAAATAGTCGAAATAATCAATTTTTAATCCAGCAGACAAATGATCTTGCTTGGTTATCACCAGGCCACTCTTAATATTTTCATTTAATACCGCATATGCACCCTGCGCCATACTTTGCGCAGCTTTACCCATCGCTAAAATTGCAATTTTTTCAGTCGCATTCAAACGCAGCTTAAATTGTTCAGATTGCAAATAATTCTGCACACATACATCACCCCTTACAGAATTCAAGGCATCAGTATAAGCCTGTAACACTTTCTTTCGTTGTAGAGGGTTTGTTATCATGGGATTGATTACTTTTAATTAATAAGCCTTATTATGCCAGAAAAGGCCGAAGCAGATAGTCTATCCACAACTAAATACCCAATCCTTACTGTAGGTGCAGTGGTCTTGCTCAATGACAGTATATTATAAATTAAACGCGCCGCCCTTTCGGACAAGGCTAGTTTTTCATTTTTTGGTAATCAGTTTTTGGCTTCAGATTTATCTCTATTCGTTTCTTCTCCCAATGCAGGCATCCGATCCAATCTGTCATGTATAGCATGATGAATAAAGGACAATTTTGTACGTACCGCCTGTGTTAACACAAACGGATAAGCATCATTCATTCCCATGCTGCGATTTAATGCATTGAGGATCACGGCAAAATCTATCCAGGTATCTAAAATACTGGTAATCGATGTTTGCGCAGAAAAAAAGTATGTACTCTGGGGTAAATTTAAGTCTTCGACTTCTTCTGCATCCACAGATATTCCGGAGGTCGAGCCTGTAATGGAAAAGTTTTTCGCTGTCTCTAGCGTGTCCATGATATGCATATAATGCGCCCAAGTTTCTGCCCAATCTTCATAGGGATGCATAGTGGCATATTCGCTAATAAACGCTTTATGCCAATTTTCTGGCGAACCATTCTTGTAATGTTTATCCAGCGCTTCCTGGTAATCCAATCCATCATCACCAAAATATTTTTTGCATAACACGTGTTTTTCCGGTGAGCCTGCAATTATTATATCGAAATAATAGTGCCCCAGCTCATGCCGAAAATGCCCAAGTAATGTACGATAACGCTCACCCATTGCCAGTTTTGTATGAGAACGGGCAACATCGTTCGCTTCGGCCAGGTTGATAGTAATGTTGCCACAATCGTGGCCGGTAAATACCGCTTCAGAATAATTTAATTTACTACAAAGTGATCATTCACATCACGATCGATAGTAAAATCAAAACTTAATCCAGTGTCTGGATTTTGACTAAGATTACGCAATGGCAAGGATAATGCTTTCAAGGTATATAAAGCACGGCGCTTGGCTGTCTCCATTTTCTTCCACAGCGGAATGTGCTCAACGATGCTTAGATCCGGAATTGTTTCATTAAAACGACAAGCAAAACACAACACTTCATCTTTATCGGCAGCAGGCACAAACGTATTCAAATTAACCATGCCATTACATGCTTTGAAGTTAGCGTTGTTATCACATTTTTGATAACGAATTTCCGGCTGCGCTGCTTTGTAATATTGGCCACTTTCTTCATCTAATTCATAAGGCTCCACTTTGTCAAACTCATCATCAAGCCCAACAATTCTGCCGCAAGAAATACAATTGCTGCTTTCAAAAAATAAAATATGATGATCTTTGCAACTACATTTAAATGTTTTCATATACACTCAATTCACAAATGTGGAAGATGGATTAACAGTCTGATCAGTAAAAACGTTATTCCGCTTAACGTCTAAGCTCAATTGACCCAAAATCAAGAAAAGCGCTGCTTTTTGAGGTCAACTGGAGTCTTTTGTTATGCGTTATTTTCATATACTCTTTTTGTCAATAAGTTCTATTATATACGTAAACAGTATGCGCTACGTGAAATATGGAAAAGACTATTGAAGGCAATATGAAATGCCACTTTGAATATACCCATTTGAAATAATAGGATTCAACCAGTAAGCTTAAACCTACTAACCATATAAATGGCGTGTATGCAGGCGCTGTAAATCCTAGAATGCTATTGCTCCAGCCAGAATTTGGTGCGTAAATAAGTATTAACCAAGATAAAAAATATACCGCAACTCCAAATAAATAAATAATTACCCCTTTTTTCTCTAATGTTGAAGTTATATTGAGTCGGAAAAATAATGGTAGAAGGAAAATGATAGACCGGAATATGTTTTCACCAACGACAATGGCAAGTGGAATGTTACTATTAAATAATTCTGATTCGTATGCTGGTGGTAATTTTGAAGTTAATAAAATATTCCAGACAAGTATCGGTAATATTGCTATGTAACCATTGGATAATATATTCCGTAATAGATCCATATTGAAGTATCCCTTCATATGTTTCTATACACATAACGACTAATTAACTGGCAACCAACCGAGAGCAAAGCGAACGGTTGGGCGTCCAAGCAGCTCATGGTAATGCGATGCGGGTTAAACGCATTGTTATGCATTTTTACCTACAACGTTATAAAAAACAGGGGTTGCCTTTTCATACATATTCATAAGCTTCTCAGGAATCGGGGCATCTAATTTAGCAGGGCCTAAAATAGTAAATAACTCTTTAATATGATTATCTAGATCTTCTTGGCTTTCCCATTGCTCATATAAAACAAATTCTGTTGATTTTTCTTTGTTTTGATTAAAAGAATAATTAAGGCAACCTTTCTTCGTTGTTTTTTTAATTATAAACTTTAATAAATCAAGATACTCATTAAGAAATTCCTTCTTTACCGTTGCGTGGATCATTACTGTAAGCATTTTAAAATTCCTAAATTTTCATAGCACAAATATTATTTTGCATAACGTTTCACATAACTGGCGTAGAACGAAGCGCAGCGTAGTGATACGTACATGTTAATGCATTTGCTAGGCACTTATTCTACTGTTAGTTGATAAGTTGTGAATACATTACCAAATAATTCGTCTTGATACACATTTTTTGCAATCTTGTTTAAGAACTTATAGTCAGGGCGGGTATGTAGAAAATGAATGTACACATCATTGTGCCCAAGTTCTTTAGCCCAGCACATCATATCCTTAAAAATCTTTTTCCCTAACCCCCAAAATTTATCATCTATGATAATTGCCAATTCGTATTTTCCCTCTTCAAGTTGAATACCGCACCATCCAGCTAATTCGTTTTCACAAACAATGCCTCTAACTTTGCAACCAGATATGGCATCTACTTCTATCTTAGAGTTCATCCAAGCAGTCAATGTTTCGATTGTAAATAATTCATGTTCGATTAAGTATTTTCTAATTTTTTTGCTATTTAGCAGAGGTAGAAAATCACTTGGATTGATTATATTAAATTTTAGATATTTAACTGTACCCATGATATAGACAATTTCTTTATGTGCCTAACGAGGCAGTAAAAAAATGATTAAATAATAGCGTTCAATCATCTTGTGTTTGTTATTTATCATTGTTTCACCTTGCCGCATTTCAAAGTTTATTTCAACTTTTATAGCGTCCTTTCAGTTTGAATACCCAACCTTTAGGCGGCAAACTGGCCGTAGTTGGCTAACTTCTCAATGTTATGAACCAAATTGTATAATTGCTACTGACTTTGGACTTTTTTTCCCGCGCAAGCTAAAGTGTTTAAGTTTTTTATTGGCGCCGATGTTCCCAAACATGGGTTCGACGACTGACATGCGATGACTGTAAATTAATTTCCCTTTCACACTGTCAACACGACGCTTCATCCAGTCGGTATAATTTGTTTTATGTTGTTGAATGAGGATAAAGGAGACTTGTCGGTCATTGCCTTTTCGGTGGTCGGCTGAATCCGGATTCGTTATACATTATTTTTTATCTCACATGGCCGACATTGCAGTAAACGTCCTACTAAAAATATTTTTCGATTGTTGTTTCTCTCAATACGTTCGCCGCGATAACTTAGTAGCTCATCGGCCGGGCAGCGACACGTTAATGCTACGGGATCAAAAACAAACTCGGTGGCGAGTAGTTTAGTGCGTTGGATTTGCACAATGATGTTACCCACGAAAAGTGGACACCTTCGTTATGCACATTGTGCGTAATAGTTTTCTTCAAATTTAGCCGGTGATTCGTATCCCAATGAAGAGTGTCGTCTAACACGATTATAAAATACCTCAATGTATTCAAAAAGGCCACGATACGTTTCGTTTAATGTTTTATAGTCTTTTGCATAAATTAATTCCACCTTTAATCGTCCAAAAAACGATTCCATCACCGCGTTATCCCAGCAGTTACCCTTACGGCTCATACTCGGTGTTATTTTATACTCTAATAGTGCTTGTCGATATTCACCCGCACGATATTGCACACCCCGATCTGAATGTAAGATTAAACCTGGCGTTACATTCCGACGTGCTACAGCCATGTTAAAGGCATCGAGTATCAGTTGGGTGGTCATGGTTTCATCGACAGCCCAACCGACTATCTGACGTGAAAATAAATCTAAGATAACCGCTAAATGCATCCATTCGCCATCAACATCAATGTAGGTGATATCCGACACCCATTTTTCATCCGGTTTGTTTGCATTAAAGTTTTTTGCCAGGATGTTCTCTGCCACATTACTACTCGCATTCGCGCTCGGCATGTATTTAAAGTTTTTTCCATTCCGGGCTTTCATGCCTTCTGCTTGCATTATTTGAGCGACGTGATTAACACAACAAGGGATCCCTAAAGCATTCAACTCTTCTGCGATACGCGGGGCACCATAGCGTTTATAAAACCGATGATAGATATCAATCACCGCACCCCGAATAAGTTGTTTTTTATATTCCCGTGGGCTAATGGCTCTATCACGCCACTTATAATACCCTGCGGGCGAAACATTCAGCCAGGCACACATTCGAGTAATTTTATATTCATCGACTAAAGAGTGAATAAAGGCGTACCTTACTTTTTTTGTGTCGCAAAGTACGCCGTCGCTTTTTTTAAGAAGTCACATTCTTCTTCAAGTCCTTTAATTTTTCGTTTTAATCGACGAATTTCAATAGACTCATCTTTTGTATAATCAACACCATCCATTGTCATAAACTGTCCACCCGATAATTTTTTATACTGTAATCGCCAATTATAGATTTGATTAACATGGATGCCGAGTTCTTTTGCGACTTTTACAGCGGTCATGCCTTCTTCTTCTGAACGACGAATGGCTTCCTTTCGAAAGGCTTCTGTATAGAGATCGGTTTGTTTTTTATTAGGCATTACTGCCTCCTATTTAAGTTAAGGAGGTGTCTACTTTTCATGGGTAACTTGGACAGCTAACGCTCAATTAAACAGCAAATTGCTGTGCGCGGATTTTGCGTCTTTTTTGCAAAATGCGTGCGCAATAATTTGTCTGCTTTAAATTGATTGTTAGACTGGTTTTCATTGCCTCTATAAGCACTTAATGAAAATAAATTTATACATCACAATTTTTATCTCGAGTTGCCGTTACGGAGCCAAATTGGTTTACAATAGATAAATTTTGTCCATCTTTTGACATGAAAATAATATCATTTACTGGCCATTTAATTAGCCAAGCATTGTTTACTTTACTCCATTTACCTTTAAAAATAAGAGATGTAACTACACCATTTGGCTTTACAATTACCGGAACACCATTACTCCACTTCCATTTCCCAATAAGTTCTGATAATTTCCCTTCAAGACGTTTTCCTGTAATCTGAGCACCAAAGGAATTCATACCTTTCAATGAAGCACCATCCTCCGAGAGGGTTAAGCTATCAATAATTGGCGGCCATATTATAGAATATTTTCTTTTTAATAAATTCTTAATTTTCCATTTAGCATGTACAGATCCATTTAGAACATCGCCATTTCCTTTAATTTGGATGTAACTTCCGTTTGACCAATTCCAACATCCCATTATTGAATCATTTGTCTCAATAATATTTTTCTTTTCATTTAATTTACTGGAAGGTTGAGACAACAGTAGAAATATTCCAGTGATTATAGAAACTGAAATTGCAGAAAAAGCTGAAATTAAAGCTACACTATGTTCGGAATAAAATGATTTTTTATCTTCCATATACTTCCTTATTTCTTTGTGTGTCTAACGCTAAGCTAAACGGCAATTGACCGTGAGCAAAGCGAGCGGCTAATTGTCCGGGCCATGCCTTGCATGGCGGTTTTAAGCGTTTTGTTATGCATTTGTTAACATACTTTGAATTTTACTAACCGTGTTGAAATTTCTACCGGTTGCTGTAACACCTAGGCAGGATTCAATATTTGCCACCAACTTTGAACGCCCTATACCCTCTGGCGCATACAAATAAAGAATTTTACCTTCAATATGATATTCTTCAGATTCTGCCTTTAACTTTTTTAATTTCGTTTCATTTACTTTTGGGCTGCTCTTACAAAAGTAGAAATGCATAGCTTTTCCTTCTTTCGATATATGGGTTATTTTTTATTGATGAGATGAATTCAGACTCACCAATAACTAAAACTTCTGGTTTAAAACCAAATTTATTCTGAATAATAGAGCTTATTATTGTATCTGGATTCTTTGTGCTTTGAAGCACTACATTACCACTTTGAATGTATGTTTGAATATTTTTAAATTGATTTTCTTCAAGAATACTCACCAACTCTTTCATTGGTAAAGTATTTCTTCCGCCTACATTAATGCCTCTTAGCAGAATTACATACGTTTCCACAAACTTCCCTTTTTATAACGCTCAGCATCAGCGGCAGGCAGAAGGGGCGCATATTTTTGCTCTGCAAAAATCGCGACGCTTTTGAATGTCCGCTGAATGCTTGTTAGCCTTGTCAATATCATACAACTCTCGGCTTTATTTCTCTTTTAGTTATTTTTTGCAGTGCAATTTCTGTAATTGAAGCGATCAAAATAAACCCAGCAAGAATATACATAATATGATTAGAACTCTTACTAACATAAATAAGAGCAAGTATCATCGCAATAAAACTTAACATTGCGGCAATAACAACCAAAATTAAAGAACCGCCTGTTTTAGAAATTATTTTGAGGTGCCCAATGTGAGTAACAGTATGAACAAACAAAATTGATATTGAGCCAATTGCAGCTATTTCGGATAAATCAAACAATAGAGACAAGAAAATAATTAAAATACCACTAATGATTAACCCTTCTCGGCTATGTGCAATAGGCTTCCCAAATTGAGCAGGTAGCTCACCATCTTTTGCTAATTGATAAGTCACATTAGTGACAGCATATAAATTAGCATTAATGGCAGATGCTGTCGCAATTAATGCCGTAATAGCCACGACAGTAAAACCAACCTGGCCGAATATAGGTAATGCTGCTTCGGCTAGGGCAAAATCTTTAGCTGCGATAACCTTTTCCACAGGCAAATTACCAAAAACAGCAAATGCAATTGCAACGTAAAGCACCATCACTAATAAAATAGCAGTCATCATTGCTCTAGGGAGCGTTTTAGAAGGATTTGGCATATCCTCTGCCGTATTGGTGATAACCCGAAAACCTTCAAAAGCAAAAAAAGTAATCGCTAAGCTAAAAAAAATATCATTGCTTGGTGGGTAATAATCGGCCGACAAGAATGCTGGATTTAGAAAAATTATTCCTGCTATGGATAAGCCCGCTAATACAGTAAATTTTATTCCAACCGTGACCCTTTCCCAAACAGCGACATCTTTAGCGCCTTTAAGATTAATCAGAATAAATAAAATAATAATTCCAATTGAAAAAAAGTGATGCCAGAGTTGCGATGCCTTATTTACTGGTAAAAATGTGACCGCATAATTTCCAAATGCTTTGGCAATTAAACTTAAAGAAACAACCGCAGCAAAATACAACATAATCCCCATGGTTCCGGTAAAAAAACCAACACCATAGGATTGTGATAGATACTCTATAATCCCTCCTGAAGAAGGATAACGAGCCCCTAACTTTCCTAATGAATAGCCACTAAATAAAGCGATGACCCCACCGATGATAAAGGAAATATAAACTGCACTTCCTGATATAGCACTCGCTTCACCAAGCAGCGCAAAAATACCAGCACCGACCATTGCGCCAATACCCATTGAAACAGCTGACCAAAATCCAATTGGTTTTTTTGATGTGTGCATATATACCCATATTTTTTACCTAACGAGGCTGTAGAAAAACGATTAAATAATAGTGTTCAGCCAGCTTGAGTTTGTTATTTATCATTGTTTCACCATGCCGTATTTCAAAGGCGATTTCAACTTTTATAGCGCCCATTCTGCTTG